>Ga0070746_10000621_pt1 | contig 21223 bp, 17 predicted proteins | sample VirMetDEL_Mar_21_FD_77016 | JGI IMG/M metagenome (GOLD analysis project Ga0070746, IMG submission 77016) | Aqueous microbial communities from the Delaware River and Bay under freshwater to marine salinity gradient to study organic matter... | ecosystem: Environmental > Aquatic > Marine >...
ACTGTTTACGATCAAGTTTTAGGAACTAACATCAGAAGACCTTTCTTACATGTAAGATATAGAGCTTCACAAACTGATGATAGAAGAATGAAGTCTTGGTTAACAGGTTCTGTTGGTGGTGCATTTACTAGTGATCTTGATGCGATGGAAGTTAACTTCCTTTCTGAAAGATGTTTAGTAACTCAAGCTGCTAACAACTTCGTATTATTCAAAGGAGTGTAATTACTTTATAAAGGTTAGGGCGCTTCGGCGCCCATATACCTTTTAACTTATTTAATTTTATTATATTATGGCAAAAGACAAAAAAGAAGTTGTAGTTGAAAAACCTGTAAAGGTTGCTACAGCTATAAAAGAAAAACCAGTTAAAAAAAATGACTGGGAAGTAAAAGATAGAACTTATTTACTACAAGGAGGTAAAGAACCTTTAACATTTACAATACCTGCAAAGCATACTAGAAGACATCCATTATTATGGTATGATACAGAAAAGAATGCGCAGCGAGAACTTAGATATGCAACTAACATGTCTAGTCCATTTGTAGATGAGCAAAAAGGAGAAGTAACTCTTGGTCACATTACTTTTAGAGATGGTACTTTAACAGTTCCAAAAGAAAATATTGCTTTACAAAAATTATTATCTTTATATCACCCTATGAAAGATAAAAGATATAAAGAGCATATACCACAAATGATTGCTGAAGATCAATTAGAAAATATAGAGTGGGAAATTGAAGCTCTTAATGCTGCTAGAAATATGGATATAGACATAGCTGAAGCAATTGTTAGAGTAGAGTATGGGTCTAAAGTAAATAGTTTATCTTCAAAAGAATTAAGAAGAGACTTATTATTACTTGCTAAGAGAAATCCTAGATTATTCTTATCATTAGCGGCAGATGAAAATGTTCAATTAAGAAATTTTGCTATTAACGCAGTTGAACAAAATATTATTACAATATCACAAGATCAAAGATCTGTGCATTGGGCTAGTAATGATAGAAAATTAATGACAGTTCCATTTGATGAAAATCCATATTCGGCTATAGCCTCGTGGTTTAAAACAGATGAAGGTGTTGAAGTATTTAAGTCTATAGAAAAAAGGCTAAAATAATAGTAATAAGGCGGGTTCGCCCGCCTTTTATTTAACAATATAAATATAATGGCAGTAAACGTAGATACAGTTTATAAAACGGTTTTATTAATACTTAACCAGCAGCAAAGAGGTTATATGACACCTGATGAGTTTAATAAAGTTGCTACTCAGGTGCAATTAAATATATTCGAAACTTACGCGAGCGATTTAAATCAACAATACAGACTGCCTGACAACGATACTGAGTACGGTAATCGTGTAAAAAATATAGAGCAGAAGCTACAATTTTTTCAAAGAACTGGTGCTACAGCATATGTAGGACCACATTTTACAATAACACCTACAGATGTTTACAGATTAGGTAGTGTGTTTTACAAAGACACAGAGTTAACACAGTATGCTCAAAGAAATGAGTTAAGACAAATATTACTTTCCCCTTTAACTCAACCAACAACTAATTTTCCTATATATTTATATGAGAATAATTTACTTTATGTTTATCCTACAAGCATACAAGCAGATATAACTATATCTTATCTTAAAACGCCGTCAGATATTCAGTGGGCTTTTACAACAGGTGCTCAAGGACAATACTTATATAATGCTGCTGGATCAACAGATTTTGAATTAGATATATCTGAACAAACAGAAATAATATTAAGAATATTAGCATATGCTGGTGTTATAATACAAGATCCTACAATAATACAAGTAGCTTCTCAAGCTGTAGCTACTGAAGATGCAAACGAAAAACAATAAGATATGCCAACACCAAATAATGGTTTAATAAAAGAAACTAATGAACAATATTACGCGGGCGCGCAGGGATTTGCAACAACAGTTACTACTAGTGTATTTACTTTTACTTTTGATACAGATTTAGTTTACGGTAATTATGATTCTAGTAATCCAGACTACGCTAAAAATAATTATAAAGTATATAGTAGTACTGATGGTGTAACTTATACTGAGTTTGAAAAAGCTTATACTATATCTGATAATGTTTTAACTATTACTAATGTAGCAGATTATATACCTGCTAACAATGTTTTTGTTTGTCAATTAAAAACTTTAACAGGTGGTAGTTATGGTAATAGAGACGCCTATGGAACTACTGTTGAAAACAATTATGGTAGTTATGCTTATGTAACATTAAATGATATTGTAAATAATTTCTTAGTAGGTTATGTTGGTAAAGATAAATTAATACCAAGTGTAAAAAGAACTGATATAATATTTCATGCTAAACGAGGTTTACAAGAATTTAGCTATGATACATTAAAAAGCATTAAATCTCAAGAATTAACAATACCACCAAGTTTAAGCGTAATACTTCCACAAGATTATGTTAACTATGTTAGAATATCTAGAATAGATAATTTAGGTGTACAAAGAATTATATATCCTTCTAATAATTTAACAAACAGTCCTTATGAAATACCTTTACAAGATGAATTAGGTATTCCAACTCAAGATAATTTTGATGAAAACTTAGAAGGAACTTCATTAACAGAAAAGTATTGGAAAGAAGCTAATACTAATATAATTAGTCAAGATTTTAATTGGCAGTTATTTAATGAAGGTTATTATTGGGCTGGTTATGATTGGGGTAATGGAAATTATTGGAGCTGGGGCGAGCAATATGGTATGCTGCCTCAATATTCACAATACAACGGTTGGTTTAATATGAACGAAAGAGAAGGTAAAGTATCTTTTTCAAGTAATCTAGCTAATCAATTAATTATATTAGAATACATCTCTGATGGACTTGCTTATGATTTAGATAGTAGAGTACCTAAGATGGCAGAAGATGCGTTATACGCTTATATTTCACATGCTATTATATCAACTAGAATTAATCAACCAGAATATATAGTACAAAGATTAAGACAAGAAAAAAGTGCTAAACTTAGAAATGCTAAAATTAGATTATCTAATATTAAACTTGATGAAATAGTACAAGTTATGCGTGGTAAATCTAAATGGATAAAAAGATAATTAAATGCCAGAAATAAAAAACACTTTTCTAAAGTCCAAGATGAATAAAGACTTGGACGATAGATTAATACCTAATGGTGAATATCGTGATGCCCAGAATTTACAAATAAGTAGATCATCTGGAGATAGTGTTGGTGAATTTGAAAATGTTTTATCTAATGAGAAAAAAGCAGGTACTAATTTTGGTTTTAATTCAGGTGTTGGATCTCAAGTAATTGGTAAATACATAGATGAATCTGCAAATAAAATATACGTATTTATAACTTCTCAAAATAGTACAGGTGCTACAACAGCTAGAGATATAACAGCTTATTCAAACGGTATACAAACAGGTACAACTATTTCTTTAACTAATTCTTTGGGTACAGTTATTGACCCACAGGCTGCTGGTATACAAACCGGTATGCTATTACAAGGTGCTACTTGGGGAGGTTCAAGTGTTACTGTTGATCCTGTTGTTACAAATGTTACAACAACAAACGTAACAATAGATAAAAGTATAAGTGTTAATAATTTAGATAAAATTGTATTTGGTTTTGCTAATATGATAGTTGAATTTGATAATTCTACTTTTGCATATAAAAAATTAGTAACAGGTTCTTTTTTAAACTTTTCTAAGAAAAACCCTATATACGGTGTAAATAAAATAGATGATTTACTATTCTTTACTGATAATAGAAATCAACCAAGAAAAGTAAATGTTGAACTAGCTAATCCAACTAGTAGCACACTACCTGATCACTATGTAAGAGAAGATCAAATATCTGTGGCTAAATATTATCCTTATGAAACACCTTTAGTTTTAACTAGAATATATAAAGAAGTTACAGCTGGTACTGATTTGTTTTCTGGAACTGGAGATCCAACTTCAAATAATTATGTATATGGATATAGAATAACTATGTCTGATACATCAGATATTGAAACTGGGGATATAGTAACTGGTTTTCCAGGTCAAGGAGTTCAAGAATTATGGACTGTTTTTAGAATAGATTCGGCTACTCAACTAACAATATATAATAATTTTTATAGAGTTCCTGGAACATATAATGGAACAGATACTGTTGACATTTATTTTTCTAGATCTACTATGAAAAATCTTTCTGATGAAAGAAATGAAAATGCTTTTGATACTAATCTTACAGGCATCGTAGGACCATTTCCAGTTGTAATTCCAGCTGGAGATAATATAAGTATAGATTATGCTTATTCTCCACCATTAGCTACGTCAACTGAAGAAACACCAAGTCCTACACCTAAAGTAGGAGATTTATTTACAAGTTCTGATTTAGGTATAACAATAGCAGATGATATTAGAATAATGGCTGTTAATCAAATATCGCTTGGTATAAAAGCTGAAATAACATTAAACAAAGATATAACTACAGTAACAGGTACTGAAAGTATAACTATAGGTTTAAATCCAGATTATGATACTAATTTTACTGGAGACGCTGATTTATTAGAGCAAAGATTCGTAAGATTTAGTTATAGGTTTAGATTTGAAGACAATGAATATTCTTTATCAGCTCCATTTACTCAAATATGTTTTATACCAAAACAATATGGTCAAATAGGATATGGAAGAAACTCTGGTGCGGGAGATATGTTGAACATATATGACTCTACTGTTATAGAATGGTTTGAAAACAGAATAGATAGCATCGTGTTAAAAATACCTTTACCAGATGGAGGTAGAAACACCACAGATGCTTTAAATGCTTTAACAAGTGATTATAAAGTAAAAAGTATAGATATATTATATAAAGAATCAGATGCTTTAATAACAAGAATAGTAAAAACTATAGATACTAGTGATATAGTTGTAGGAGACATTGAAGCAATACCAACAAATGATAGAGAGCAATTTTATTATAAGTTTGATTATAAATCAATTCAAGTATCTAGAACTTTACCAAGTAATCAACAGAATAGAGTATATGATAATGTTCCAATAAAAGCACTTGCACAAGAAGTAACTGGTAATAGAGTTGTATATGGTAACTTTGTTCAAAAACACACGCCTCCAAAAGAATTAGATTATTCTGTAATTACAGGTAATAGATCTGTGTCAAATAATAATTACTGCCAATATCCAAATCACTCTTTAAAACAAGGTAGAAATTATCAAGTAGGATTTGTTTTAGCTGATAGATTTGGTAGAGCGTCTAGTGTTGTATTATCTTCTAATGATCAAGATCCTAATACAGCTGGATCAACACTCTATGTTCCATATAAATCATGGGACGACGTGCAAATTGGAACACCTTCTGTGAAAGCTTTGTCAACTTATGAATGGTTGGGTAATAATTTAAACTTAACAATAAATAGTAATACTGGAATAAATTTAGCCCCTACGGCTGATGGTCAACCTGGTTTGTATAAATCTTATATAGATTCGAGTGTTGATGAAGTTCAAATAGACGACGCTGGTAATGGGTATTCTGCTGATACTATTTATCAGACTCAATACAATCCTGGTTTAGGTGGAACACCACAAGCTTTAGGAGAAAACTTGACTGTTTTAGTTACAAGCGTTGGAGGCGCTGGTGATATAACAGGTGTAGAAATAGTTAATCCAGGTAATGGATATGTAGATGGGCAAATAGTTCAAGTGGTTGGTGGCGCTAACGATGCTTTACTTGATTTAACAGTATATACTCAAAACCCATTAGGTTGGCAATCTTATAAAGTTGTAGTAAAACAACAAGAGCAAGAATATTATAATGTATATCTACCAGGTTATATAAGTGGCTATCCAATAACAGGAAATAGAGACGAAGGTAGAGTTGCATTCGCTTCTTTATTTAGCGATAATATTAATAAAGTTCCTCGCGACTTAAATGAAGTTGGACCTTTACAAACAGAATTTTCTGCATCAGTAAGATTAATTGGTAGAGTAACTAATCCTAATCCAAATAATAAATTAGGAACTTCTTATAATACTGATATTGAATATTATTGGAATACTCAATATTTTCCCGGAAGAACAATTGACGAAGTAACAACTATTGGTCCCGTTGGTCAAGGAGGTTTAGAGTTAGCAACATCTCCGTTTAGAGATGATAGTCAACCAGCTGGTGAATTTCAAAATCCAGGAGCTTCTGGAACCCCTCTTGCTGTTATACCATGGGGAAATATTGGTGCATCTCAAAGTTTTTATAAACAAGAAGAAAATACTTTAGCTATAGGATTAAGAGTTGGCGCGCAAGATCCTCAACCACAATTAAAAGTGCCAAACAGTAATAGATTGAATACATTAGGAGCTACTGTTACAGGTGATACTTTAGCTGATATTATAGCTGCTCCAGGTGGTGGTAGAGCTTGTATGACACCTTTTTTAAGTGTTTCTGAAACAACCCCTGTTGATAGCGCGCTTGAAATATTTTATGAATCTTCTACAAGTGGAAATATTGTAGATTTGTATAAACAACTGTAATTATATAATTATGCCTGTAAGCTTAGAAGTATCTTATTTTAATACCTTCTATATGAAGAGAATAAAAAACCACAGCGTAACTTTTGATGATAGCATAGATACTGGTTTAGCTGTTTACGCTGATACAGGTGTAACAGCTTCTACAGCTACTACAGCTCCATATGCAGTAACAGCTTATGTTCAAGCTTTAAATCCAGCTGCAAGAACAACTACTGACGGTAGGTATCCTCCAAACATATATGAAGACTGGTTTGTTGAAGAAGCTAGAATAAGAGGAGGTTACAATAATACAAGTGTAGATTTTGGAAATAAAGCGTATATAGTTGAAGAAGACAATACACAAGAAAGACTTGAAAATACTTTAATATATTCAGGTATTTATAATTCTAGAACTGGTTCAAATAGCAGTAACCAATTTCCAATAGGTGAAGATATAACTAGAGCTGTTGATCCTGCTTCTGGTAGTGTACAAAAACTATATGCCGAAAATACAAACTTAATTATATTACAAGAAGCGAAAGTAAATAGAGCGCCAATAGACAAAGATGTTGTATTCACTCAAGAAGGTCAACCACTAACCGCTAATAGTCAATTAGTTATAGGTACACCATCACCATTTGAAGGTAATTTTGGTATATCTAGAGACCCAGGTTCTTTTGCTGTTTATGGATACAATAAATATTTTACAGATAGAGATAGATCAGCTGTATTAAAATTAGGACCTAGTGGTATTGAAGAAATATCTAATCAAGGAATGATAGAATATTTTAGAACAAAACTAGCTAATACACCAGAAGACGCTGATCTAGGTGGAATTAGAGGTGCTTACGATGTATATAATAAAAACTACGTATTAACACTAATGGATAATACACCTGGTGATGAAGTTACTGTAGTCTACGATCAATTAGTTAATGGTTGGACTAGTTTTATGAGTTATATACCAGACACATCGACAAGTATACGAGGTAGGTATTGGTCGTTTAAATATGCTGAAAACGGATTACATGCTTATCTGCACTATCAAGGTCCTACTTATAATCAGTTTTATAACGTTCAATATAGATCTGAAGTTACATTTGTATTTAATCCTCAACCAACGTTAATGAAAACATTTAAAACTATTAGTTACGAAGGTAGTAATGGATGGGAAGCTACTGTTATAAATAGTGAATTTACAGGTGTAGATACAAATCCACAACAACCAGCACTTGGTGATACAAATGAACAAGACGCTGCAAACTCGATATTGAGTTACGATGAAGGTTATTATACTGAAAGCGGTGTACAATACAGAGCTGGTTTTTATAGAAAACAAAATACTTATTACGCTAACCTTATAAATAATAGTCCTATAATACCAGGAGAAGTAGTGTTTGGTAATTCAATGACTGGTATGAAAGGTTTTTATGCTAAAGTAACTTTAAAAAATGATTTAACTACTGATATTTCAGGACAAAAATATTTATTTGCTGTAGGTAGTAATTATACTAATAGATAATTATATGAAATTTAATATACGACGACTAGAAGAGTCGGATTATGAAACATTAGTTGGTTGGTGGAAGTGGTGGAGATGGACAGCACCTCCTAAAACATTTTTACCTGACACGGGTTTTATAGTCGAAAAAGATAATATTGGAATAGTAGCATGTTACGTATACATGACAAATTCAAAAGCAGCTTTAATGGAGTGGATTGTTTCTAATCCACAGTATAGAGACAAAGATAGAAAAGAAGCTATAAAGTTTTTAATGCAAGTTGTAGAAAAACTATTAAAAGACAGAGGAATAATACATTTAATGACTATGGGTAGACATCCTAGTTTATTAAAAATACATAAAGAATTAGGTTGGAGTATAGATCCAACACCATCACACGAAATAATAAAGAATATTTAATATGGGAATAGCAACAGCGATAGGCGCAGCAGTAGTTTCAGGAGCAGTTGGAGCAGGTAAAGCGCATAAAGAAATGCGTAGGGCTCGTAGCGCTAAGAATGAGGCTAAGTTTCAAATGGAAACAGCTAGACAAAATAGACAAGACATTATAAATCCTTACGCTGGTGTGACTGATTTATCTGGTCTTGCGACTGATTTATCTAGTCAAATAACAAATCCATTTAATAATATGCAGGTGTCTACAGCGGCTGCAGAAATGCAAGCTGAGCAAAGCGATATGGCTTTAGCTAACACATTAGACACGTTAGAAGCTACAGGGGCTAGTGCTGGTGGTGCTACAGCTTTAGCTATGGCAGCGTTAAAATCTAAGAAAGATGTAGCATTAAGTTTAGAACAACAAGAAGCTAAAAATGCTGAGCTGAAAGCTCAAGGCGAACAAGCTGCTCAACAACAAAGAGTTGCTGCTAGAACAAGATTTGAAGAAAGTCAAATTAGAGAAAAAGGTAGAGCAGAAGAATTAGAAGCTCAAGGTGAAATATTCGAGTTTCAAGCGCAAGAAGCTAGAACTAATGCAGATATAAACATGTATCAATCTATGTACCAAGGTTTTGCAGCACAACAAAATCAAGCATCTTTAGCAAGAGCTAATGCTTGGGGTAATGTTGCTAGCAGCATAGGTAATATAGCGACAGCTGCAGTAGGACCATAATTAATTACGTTTAAAAATGAATAAATTAATAAAAGCAAATATAGAAAAATTAAACAGACTAGTTGACGTGTCTAGAACTAGAAGAAGTGCTGAAATGGATTTTTTCACAGAAGCTAGTAATAAATATCGTAATTTTTTAAATTATCCTCTTGCTACAAATCCAAATGAAGATAAAAGTCTAGCTGATATTATAATTAATTCTTTTATTGAAGAAGCTCAAAGACCATTAGACGGCATAATTGCTAGACAAACAAGATTAAATCTTGATATTAAAAATATGTCTCAAGAAGAAATAAAAGCTGATAAAAAATATATCGATGATTATTTTAAGAGACTAGATCAAGTTGGTAAATTAGGTGGTTACTTAATAGTTGGTGTTGAAGAAATAACACCTGATAATCTACCATCATTTATAGCTAATTATGAAAATATAAATATAAACGGTACAAGTGAAAGAGTAAAAGATAGAAATATGTTTATGGCTGCTGGATGGGCTACATTATTCAACTATTTCGACGATGTTGTTTGTAACAGGGATTTTTATTTTAAAGAAACTATTAATGGTGAATTAACTATATTTGAACAAACAGTTGATATATTAATATCAGGAGAAACATTTAAAAAGTTTTTACATAAAAAATCTTATATTGTAGATGATTTCTTAAATAATAAAAACATAGTTATACGTGAAGATGGTAGAGCATATTATAGAATATTAGGTGAAATTGATTCAAAACAAATTGAAAACGGTGATTTAATAGATTTATATATTAGCGACGTACCTGCTGGATTAAAAATAGGAAATGTATTTAACAATGCAGGTATTACGATAAATGCCACATTACAACCACAGTATTTCTTAGGTGGAACGGTACTAAGCGAAGACTCTTCTGACACAGCTCAAGACACTTCAATTAAAATACCTATATATTCAGTTGTTGAAAATAAAGTTAAAAGATTTTTTGTAAAACCAATTAATACAGAAGCTATAAATAAAAACAGTGCTTATAGATCAGAAATACAATCACATATAGCGGGTTTGTTTAGTATTGCTAGTGGTAATATATCTGTATTATCTGGATATTCAAATAAAAGATTAGGTTTAGACTTACCTCTTGGTATAAATGAAAATGTAACTGGTATGTTAGAAAAGTTATATGAAGATTTATCACCAGAAGGTAAAGCTGCATTTGTAGGTAATAGATATGCTTTTAATAAAATAAGTCCAAATAGTAGTCAGAAAATTAGTTTAGTCGATGCTCAAAAAGCTTGGTTGATGCAAGCTATAATGGATCATGCATTAGATGTTAAGTTGCCACAACAAGGCGAACCAAGTGGGCCGAGTATTGTTAAAGAAACGTTAACAGATAGTACACCACAAGGTAGAGATTTAATAAAAGCATTAAATGAAAATGAAATGCCAATACCAGAATTTTATTCTAAAATGCTAGGTATTACTAGTTGGCAAGCGGGTATGCCAATATATTATCAAAGATTACCAGAAGAAGTAAATGATTTACCAACTGAAAGAACTGAAGAAATAGAAGCCTTTGTTCAACAATATTCTTAATAAAATTATATGGAAGAAGAAAATGAAATATTAGGACCCGATCAGCTTTGGAGTCCTGACATGTTATTTACGCCTTCAGTTGAAGAAGAGGAAGAAATAAAAGAAGTATATATTGATTCATCAGAAGTAGATAAAATTTTAAAAAAATATACAGAGCCAAGTACTCAAATATTAGAAGAACTTAAAATTGCTCCTAGTGGTTTTTACAATGAATCTAAAAATATTTCTCAAAGAATATATGACGTAGAACAAGCTATAACAAAGACGAAGGGTTTAATGGATCCTGATAACGCTATACTACAAAACGAATTAGATAGATTAAATACTTTATTAAAGCCTACTATTGAAAAAGAAAAAGAAGAAGAAAAAGAATATTATACTACAGATGAAGGTTTAAAAGAACTAATTGTTAAAAAAACATCACAAACAGCAAAAAATATTGTATCTGATTTACTTAGAATACCTACTGCTATTGACGAGGCTACAGCTGCTTTAATGTTAAGTGATGAGCAGCTAGAAAGAATAAATGAATTACATCCTGAAGCTAGAGCAGCTGTAATATCTGCTGGTGGAAATAATAGAGCTTTATCTATGTTTTTATATGGTTTGAGTAACCAAGTAAAAGATCAAATAGAAAAAGAAGATAAAAATATTTATAAGTTTGAAGAAGGTATATTTGAAACATATAAAAATGCTTATGAAGAGTTAAGAAAAGGAAATTTTAGTGATGCTGGTAAAAAAGCATTACAAGCAACTGCTCAAGGTTATTCAGAAGCTATACCTTCATTATTATACATGGCTCAAGCATCTGTACCTGTTGTTGGACTGAGTTCTTTATTATTAGGTACGGCTGCTGGAGAAAGTGGACGTAAACAAGATGAAGCTTATGAGGCTAAAAACGAACTAGATAAGCTAAGTGTTGACGATCCAGATTATGAAACTAAAAAAGCTAAATTAGAAAAAATAATTGAAAAAGGAGATATAAGTGGTAAACTTGTAGCTCATAGCACACTTGTTGGGAGTGCAGAAGCTTTATTTGACAGATACTCAGCTGGTTTAGGAAGAAATTTATTTAAAAATTTATTTGGAGCTCCAAAAGATGTTTTAGATAGATCTTTAAAAGAGTGGGGTTTACAAATAGCAAAAGATTTTACAGGAGAAGGTCTTACAGAAACAGCCACGTCAATGCTACAGGATTTATCAGAACTTCTTATTTTAGGTGATGAAGATGCTTTTGTAGGAAAAACACAAGAATATATTGACACTTTTATTATAGGTGCTCTTTCTGGTAAAACAATTAGTGCTACTGGAGCAGTGCCAAATATAATATCTAGAGGTGTAAGTAACAAGGTTATAAATAATTCTTTAAACAAAGGTAACTACGATAATATAGAGCAAGCTTTTGATATAGAACCAGGTTTACCTGATGTTCCAACTGAATTAAAAACACCTACTATTAACGAAACTCAAATAGAGTTAAGCCAAATACCAGTTGCTGGAGTAAGGTTAAATAATTCAGTAGATAGTAAAGTAAGCGATGGAGAAATAACTATAGAAAAAGGTAATCAAATAAAAGAAAACTTTAGAGATACTCAAAGCGCTGTTAATCAATTAAAACCTGTTGGATTAAATCTAAACACTGAAGCTGTAGGATTAGTTATAGAAAAGAAAAAGCTTGAAAATATAATTAAAGAAGTTAATGACAAAGCTATTACTCAAACTCAACAAAACAGAGTTAATGAAATAAATGATAGATTAGGAACCTTAGCAACAGAAGCACAAACTCAAGCAGAAGTTGAAGCTGCTGAAACTGTAGCTATGGGTGTTATACCTACTAGAAGAGCACCAAGAGCTGATGAGTTAGCATTACAATATCAACAAGATCCTGCAAATGTAGATGTTGAAGCATTATTAGATCAATATAATAAAATAGGTTTAGCTGCTATTAAGTTTGATACTCGTAAAGGTGATATGGCTAGAGAAGATGCTATAGCTGAAATAAATAAGGAGTTTGCTGGTATAATGGAAAGATGGTCACCAGAACAGGGATCTTTTTCTACATTTGTAACGGCTAATATAGCTCCGAAAGCTCAAGGTATTTACGATAAATATATTGGTAAAAGAGACGTAACAACTCTTGATAGACCAGAAGCTAGAGAAGTTGTAGCAGAAGAAGTAGATGTAGATGTAACGCCAGCTGAAGTTGCAAGACCAAAAGTTTATCCAGCATCGTTAGAAGTAATAACTGAAAATGTTACACCAGAAGTAAGATCAGAGCAAACAACGATGATCAAAGATGATATTAACAGAGCTGTTGCAACTGTTAGTACGTCACCAAAAGCTGTTGCTAAAAATATTGTTAATCAAATTAAAACAAAAGAATATAGACAGCTTTTAAAAGATAAACTTGGTAGATGGAATACTGAGCAGTATAATAATAATGTAGATCGTTTAATTACAAAAGACTTTATTGCTACACTACCTGTTGCTCAATTAAAAAGAAGATTCCCTAGATTATTTGAAATAGAAGTAATTGATCGTGTACCAACAGTTAAAATAGAAGACGGTAAAAGAACTGACTTTAAAAAACCAGTTTATAGAATACCTGCTATTACCAATGCTAAGTTAGAAACTATAAAAGATTATTTTAAAGCTAACGAAAAGCGTCATCAATCATTAATGGAAGTGTTAGGCGAAGGTATTGCTATAGAACAAATGCAAGAACTAAGAGGTGATCAAGCTTTTATGACTGATTTACAAGGTAGGTTAGAATTAAAAGGATCAAATCTAACGGCAGAACAGTTTTTAAATGAAGTAGAATACAATTTAGATAAAAGAAACTTAGAGGATAAATCTCTAGATGTTGTAGAAGGCACTGTTGACTCAGTTGTTAATGAAATGATAACAGAAGATAATGTAAATGATATAGAAACAGACGTTTTAAGCGAAGCTATATCAAAGTTAGAGACATTTAGAAAAACAAATTTATCTATGAACGCTTTAACTGGTATTGTTGAAGCTGGACTTAGAACACTTAGAGCTGGTATAAAAGCAGGTACACCTTTTGTTTCAGCTATAAAAGATTTTGTTAAAAAAATAAAAGACTTTATTAAAAAGCCTGCGGTTAAAAAGCCTACGCCTAAAAAACCTGAAGTTAAAAAACCTGAAGTTAAAGAAAAATTTAAACCACAAGATGTAGATATTTTAAAGAAAATAGGATCTGCTGAAAGTATAAAAGATATTATCAAAATATTAGGTTTAGATAAAGTAACTATAAATGAAAATAATAGAGAATCAAGACAAGATTCTATGTTAGAAGCAATAATAAATGGTAAAATACCTTCTATTATTTTTAAAGCTGGTAGCTTTGCTAATTTTGGATCAAAATATAAACCTGGTAAAATTGTAAATGGTAAATTTATTGAAGACACTAAAAGTAAGACACAATATTACATACTTAAAAAGCCTATTAATGGCAAAATGTATTTAAAAAGACCTTCTAAAAAATCAGAACAATTAAAATTATTAAAAAAATATGCAGGTAGTTTTAAAGCAAATAGAGGTGGTTTATATTATGGAACTACAGATCCAAAATATATAACAGCTTTAGAAGCTGCTAAAAAAAATGATGATTTATATCCTAATTTAATTAATCCAGTACAGGTAAAAGTTGAAAATGGATTTACAAAGAAAGGACAACAACAGTCAAAAGATAATTTAAACACGTTAGAATCTATGGTTGAGATTTTATCTAAAGCTGTTGAAAATAAACAAATATCTGTAGAAAACGCTGCTTTATTTATAACATCTAGTTATCAAGCAACTAAAGGTATTGTAAAAACAGCTGCTATTTTTAAATATAAATCAAAAGTTTTTGAGCACGGAAAAATTGGAAAAAATAAAACTGGTAGAAAATTTATTGAAGAACATAATCCGCCTGCTTCTACTATTGGTGGTTATTTAATATATGCTATAGCTAACAACAAAGCTAAAGATATAATGCCTTTAGTTAGAAAAAATTATTATCAAACTCAATTATCTAAAAAAGATAACGAAAAACTTGATCAAGCAGATTTAGATAAAATTTTACCAGAAGGATCAAGTATTTTAAATAATTCAGCTATACGATTAATAAAGGCTGGTATAAATATAAATACACTAGTAGATCCAATAACTGGAAATACTATGGCTGAAGACTTAGGAGTTCCTTTGTCTACTAGAAATCAAACACCTGATAATATAAACGCACAAAATAATATTTTAGAAAAAGTTATATTAGAAGGTAAAACTGCTAAAACAGCTTTAAACGAACTTAATAGTTCTTTAAAAATAAACAACTTATCTTCTAAACAAGTAAACAATAATAAAGAAAAAGTATTTGGCTTAATAAAAGAAAATGGTACTACAGAGCAATCTATAGTTGACATGGGTAATGCAGATCAAGCTGCTCAAATAGCTAGAGATATTAACGCTCCTACAAAAGGTATTAGTGTATTTGATTTTGACGATACTTTAGCATATAGCAATAGCAAGGTTATTGTTAATATGCCTGATGGCACAATTAAAAAAATAACTCCAGCTGAGTTCGCGGTTGAATCTGAAAATTTATTAGAACAAGGAGCTGATTTTGACTTTAGTGAATTTAATAAAGTTGTAGAAGGTAGAAAAGGACCACTAGCTGATCTTGCATTAAAACGTCAAGAAAAATTTGGTAGTGGTGATATATTTGTTTTAACAGCAAGACCACAAGCTTCAGCAACATCTATTAAAGCATTTTTAGATGGTATTGGTTTAAACATACCTTTAAAAAATATAACTGGTTTAGCAGATGGTTCGCCTGATGCTAAAGCATTATGGGTGTTAGACAAAGCTGCTAAAGGCTATAATGATTTTTATTTTGCTGATGACGCATTGCCAAATGTGCAAGCTGTTAAAAACATACTTGATCAAGTAGATGTTAAATCTGATATACAACAAGCTAAAGCAAATAAAGTAAAAGATTTAGATAAAGAGTTTAATGTTATAATAGAACAACAAAGCGGAAAGCAATGGTATAAAACATACTCAAAAGCTAGAGCTAAAACAACTGGTAAAAAAGTTGGTAGATTTGAGTTCTTTATTCCACCATCTGCAGAGGACTTTTCTGGTTTATTATATAAAATATTACCAAAAGGTGAAAGAGGTGACTTAGCTAAGAAATGGTTTAAAGATAATTTATTCGATCCATTTAATAAAGCAGAGCAAGAACTTATATCAGCTAAGATAACAGTAGCTCAAGATTTCCAAGCATTAAGACAAAATATAGATAACATACCTAAAAACTTAAATAAACCAGTTGGTGTTGGAGATTTTACCCATTCACAAGCGCTTAGAGTTTATATATGGAATATGCAGGGTATGGAAATACCTGGTCTTTCAACAAGAGATTTAAACAGATTAGTTGAAAAAATAGAAGGTAATGCTGATTTAAAAGTATTTGCAGAGAAGATAGCGTTTATACAAAAAGGTAAAGAATATCCTGCTCCAGGTGAAAACTGGATAGCTGGTAACATTACATCAGATATTATACAAAGTTTAAATAAATCAGGTAGAAAACAATTTTTACAAGAGTGGCAACAAAATGTAGATATAATATTCTCTGATAAAAACTTAAACAAGTTAGAGGCTTTATACGGTAGCAACTATATTATAGCATTGAAAAATGTTTTAGGTAGAATGAAGTCTGGTAGTAACAGACCAGTAGGTGCTAATCCTCAAGTAAATGCATTGTTAGATTGGTTGAACAACTCTGTTGGTGCTGTGATGTTCTTAAACATGAGATCTGCTGGACTACAGTTAATATCTAGTGTTAACTTTATAAACTGGTCAGATAATAATCCAGTTGCTGCAGCAAAAGCATTTGCTAATCAAAAACAATATTGGTCAGATGTAATGACATTGTTAAACTCTGATTACTTAGTTCAGAGACGTAATGGTTTAAAAATAAACGTTGCTGAATCTGAAATAGCAGAAGCCGCTAGAAAAGGTGGTATGAGAGGAGCTATAGCATATTTACTTAACAAAGGTTTTGTATTAACAAGATTTGCTGATAGTATGGCTATAGCAACAGGTGGTGCAACTTTTTATAGAAACAGAGTAGATAAGCTTCTTGAACAAGTAAATATAGATACAGGTAAAGCTTATACTAGAGAAGAAGCAGAAGCTCAAGCATTTGAAGATTTTTACCAAATATCTGAAGAATCACAACAGTCAAGTAGAACTGATAGAATATCAATGCAGCAAGCTAGTAGTATTGGTAGATTAATATTGAACTTTGCCAACACACCTATGCAGTACGCAAGAATAATGAAGAAGTCTGCAATGGATTTAAAAGCTGGTAGAGGTGATTGGAAAACTAATTTATCTAAAATAGCATATTATGGTTTTGTGCAAAACTTAATATTCAATGCTATGCAGCAAGCTATATTTGCATTAGCTTATGGATCTGATGATGAAGAAGAAAGAACATTAGAAGATAGAGCTGGTAATATTGCTGATGGTATGATTAGTTCATTACTAAGAGGTTTAGGATATGGTGGCGCTGCAGTTGATACAGTTAAAGATGTTATAGCTAGTTTAGTTCAACAAGGTGCTAAAAAACGACCTAAATACGAAGATGCTGTAAGCGAAGTATTTAACTTCTCACCAGCAATTGATTCAAAGGTTAGAAAACTTAGAAGCGCTCTTAGATCTTTTTCTTGGAATATGAAAGAAATGAAACGTAGAGGATTTAGTTTAGATAATCCAGCTTATCTAGCTGTGTCTCAAATAGTTTCATCTACAACAAATATTCCATTAGATAGAGCCGCTAGAATAATGATGAACATTAGACAAGCATTAGATAGACAGACAGAAGTTTGGCAAAAAGTTGCATTACTATTTGGTTATTCAGGTTGGGAACTTGGTTTACCATATTGGGGTTTACAAACAACAATAGATAAAGAAGCTGAAGAAGATGAAGCTATAAAAGAAAAATATAAAAACGATGCTCGTAAACTTAAAACACAAGGTTTTAAAAGAGTACCAATGACTAAAGGTAAACCTAGAGGCAAACTATATGAGGATTATATACAAGTTCCAAGGCCTAGCGGCGAAATTGAGTATTGGCTTACTCCTGACTCTAACAGCTTGCGCGAGCGTTCAACAAATACCGGAAGATAAAGTTTTGATGTTAAAGATTTAATAGCCACGTGGTTAGGTGGAATAGTTGTTAACTATATTAAAAATAAAAAATGGAAGAACTATCAGAAAAATCACAAATAAAACTTGATATAAAAACATTGATAGGTATAGTAATAGGAATTGTATCTATAGCTGGTATATGGTTTGATTTAACAGGTAAAATAAGTATTATTGAATCATCAATAATGAGACTTGAATACAATCAAACTTTAAATGATGAATTTAGAATTAAGTGGCCAAGAGGTGAAATGGGTGCATTACCTGATGACGCTAAACAAGATTTAAGAATTGAGTATTTACAAAAAGATGTAGAAAAAATACAAGAAATAATTGAACAATTAAAATCAAAAAAATGAAAGATAGACTAATAAAGATAGTTGATAAAATACAAGAAGCTTGGAATAAATTATTATACAAATTAATGTTTAAAAAATATAAATAAAATGTGTCCAGAAAATATTAAAATATTAGCATTAAACGGTTCAACACTAGGAGTAACAACGCTTACAAATATAGAAATAGGTTTGAAAATAGTTTTATTATTAGTTACAATAGGTTATACAATTAGTAAATGGATAGAAAATGAAAAAAAGAAAACTAAATAGTACAAATCCTAAATACTATTCTATAAAAGAAGAAGAAGTTAAAGAACGAAAAGAATTAATAGCTACAATACCAAAAGGTAGAAAGCGTAAAATATATGCTTATGCAGTATTTAGCGAAATATAATAATTATGTACGATTCACCATTTTTTAAACGCATGGGCGAGTTTAAACACTCAGACGCTCCAGATGCTAAAGGTAAGTTTAAAGAACTTTCACCAAGCGCATTAGCTACTTGGTTAATAAAATCTAGAAAAGGTAATTTAAAAAGAATTATCGGTAGCTTAAATCAACAAGTTGTTTTTAATAGAAAGAAAAAAACCTAGCTACGCAGCTAAAATGAAAACAACTATGAACATTGTAAGAAAAAGATTAGGTAAAGATGAAGATAAGTCATAACATAACTTATGCTGAAGCAATACACTCTGAAACTGCAAAGCGTAAAGGAATAGATAACACACCAAACCCAACACAGATAGAAGCTATGAAATTATTAGCTGAAAAAGTGTTTCAACCATTACGCGAATGGGTTGGTGGACCAATAAAAGTTAATTCGTTTTTTAGATCAGCTGATTTAAACGAAGCCATAGGAGGATCAAAAACTTCACAGCATTGTAAAGGTCAAGCAATTGATATTGATGATGTATATGGTTATAAAAGTAATGCAGAGATGTATCATTGGATAAAAGAAAACTTAGATTTTGATCAAATGATATGGGAATTTGGAACTGATACTCAACCAAATTGGGTGCACGTATCATATGTATCAAAAGAAGATAATAGAAATAAATGTTTAAAAGCCTATAAAGACGATATGGGTAAAACTAAATACAAAGTAATATGAAACAAACTAAAAAAGATTATCGTGTGCCCGAGTATTTGCCGGCGCGTGAAATTGCACGTAGAATTGTAGAACCAAAAATAGTTGATGATACTTACGCTCGTAATATTCAAAGAAACATAGAAAAACACAACAGGCAAAATGCTAGGATAGAAGCAGAAAGAGCGAAAGAACTACAAAGGCAAGTTATGGAAAGAAAGTTTTTTAAAAAAAATCATGACAAGTTTCAAGAAAAAGTAGTAACTCCTTTAAATCACTGCGCTTCAAGTATGATGCACTCAGAAGCTTGGAACGAAATGAGAAAAAACAATAGTCCTAATACTACTGGCAATAAAGAAGGTATTGCTCATAATAAAAAAATGAGAGAAGCTATTGGTACATTTAAAATGCCGCACTCACCTTTAAATCTTGGTCATGATAAAGCAGGTTTTCCAGGTAATAATTGGAAAAAAACACTAGAACCTGTAAAAGGTAAAGCTAAAAGACAAGCTAAAAGAGCTAATATTGAAAGAGTAGCTGAAAAATATGATATTACTAAAAGTCAAACGAGAAGAGGTTTAAGAAAAATGAGAAGAGCTGGAGAAGATTATATTCCTCAAGACTATTTAGATAAAATAAAAGGTTCTCCTGCAAATAAAGGTCATGAAATAAAAAAAGATAGTTTAAGTAAAGATGAAGCATGGGCTAAATGGGAAAAAGGATATATGGATAGAACACATAAAATGAAAGGTACTAAACATGAAAGAGTGCTTACACCTGAAGATAACAGAAAAGAAATGGAGATGGAAAGAGGTGAATTTATGTATGATAAGAGTAAAGGTCAAATAAGATTAAGAAGAACTGATGATGCTGAAAACCCTATTGAAAGACAAACGTCTTATGGCGAAAGCAGAGGTGAAGGTCATGATATTAGTAAAAGATTTGGTTATGATCCAGCTGATAAAGCTAAATTCCAAGCTTTAAATCAAGTACAGAAAGATAGTTTACATGGTGAAGCTATGAAATATAATAAACCGTTTTTTAGCCCTAAATACGGTGTTAATGTAGATCCTGAAGATGGAGTATTATCTAACCGTCCTATATATTCAGATAATACAAAGTTAACTTATGATAAAATTGATAAGCCATTTAGTGAAGGTGGAATTAATAGAAAATCTGCTTTAAATATGGTAGGTTTAGGTGTTTCAAGAAATAGTAGATGCTGGGAAGGTTATGAACCAACTCCAGGAGTTAAACCATACGCTAAAGGTAGCTGTAGAAAAAAATAAATATGTATACACAAAGTAATAATCCGTTTAGTAGGAATAGTAAAGAACCTAGAAAAACTACAAAAGGTAAGGGAAGAAATTTTCGCACTGTAGAAGAAGGTGCTGGTATGACTGAAAAAGGAGTTAAGGATTATAAAAGTAAAAATCCTGGTAGCAACTTGCAAACTGCTGTTACTGAAAAAAATCCTAAAGGTAAACGAGCTGCAAGAAGAAAATCATTTTGTGCTAGATCAAGAGGTTGGACTGGTGAAAGAGGTAGAGCTGCTAGACGTAGATGGAATTGTTAAGGATCAAAATATAACGGGCGTACCATACCCGAAGATCCTGTAACCAAAGGGGAGTTCAATAGAGCTCCCCTTTTTTAGTTACTATCCATCACAACTTAAACACGCCTCGTCCATTGCTCGTGCAGCTATGTCTCCACGAAGCACAGACTCAGTTCTCATATAGTATAAAGTTTTAATTCCTTTTTTCCATGCATCCAAATGGACTTGATTAATCCATTTAGGATTTGCCTCAGCAGGAAAAGCTAAATTTAAACTTACACTTTGATCTATATATTGCTGGCGTATACCAGCTTGTC
>Ga0070746_10000622_pt1 | contig 21212 bp, 30 predicted proteins | sample VirMetDEL_Mar_21_FD_77016 | JGI IMG/M metagenome (GOLD analysis project Ga0070746, IMG submission 77016) | Aqueous microbial communities from the Delaware River and Bay under freshwater to marine salinity gradient to study organic matter... | ecosystem: Environmental > Aquatic > Marine >...
AAAAGCATTAAAATTATCCGTACATGGATTTATACATCCTGATGGTACTTATGAGAAAATGATCTCATCACCTGGAAAAGCATTTCATGCCGGTAAATCAGAATGGGATGGTTTATCTAATTTGAATTCCCATTATTTAGGCTTTGAGTTATTAGTGCCCGGTAAACAATCTTATGATTCTTTCTTAAAAGCAATCGAAGAACCAGGCACTTATACCGAAGCTCAATTTGATGCTGCACTTTCTACCTGTAAATGGTGGATGAATAAATATAATATTTCAGCCTCTAACGTTGTAAGACACTCAGATTGTAGTGGTGATCATGTAAGAGGTAGCAAAAAAGGAAAAGTAGACCCAGGACCAGCATTTGATTGGGAAAGATTTCAAGCAGCACTAGTTGCTTAATAGAAAATATATTCTTATATTGTAAGATATGAACAGAGCAAGTGTTATATTACTATGTATTACTACCATAGTTATATTCTATATTATAGACAAAAAACCTGAGATAGATATTGCTAAATACGAAACTCAGATAAACATCCTTCAACAGAAAATTTTTTTACTTGAGACAGTTAATGATAGTCTTGAGTTAGAATCTAAGGAATTAGAGAAAGCTGTAGCAGCTTACGATGTAAAGATTAATAACTTAAATAGAGATATAAATGTTATCAAAAAAGAAACTAAACAGAAACTTGATGCTATCGATTATTTCGGTGATGATATGCTGGAGCAGTTTTTCGCAGAACGATACGAAAGCAGACTCGTTGAAAACGATTCAATTAAGTAACCCTGTAGCTAAAGAAGTAATTAAAGACTTAATACAAGGTGATGCTGATTCGAAAGAATTACAAGCTATGATTAAATTAGTCACTGTAACTAATGAAAAACTTATCACTCAATCAGATTTAGTATCAAATCTTAAACTACAAACAAATACACTCAATAATATTATACAGCAAAAAGATAGTCAAATTAAGACATCTGCTGAATTATCTGATGAACTTCAATCAGCATTAAAGAAAGCAAATAGACAAAAAAAACTATACCAAATAGGGTCTGCTATCGGTGGAGGAGCTGTGATTCTTCTTTTGATCAAGTAACTTAACTATTTATATTAAACAATATTATGTGGAAAAATGTAAAAAAAGGGTTGTTTCCTTTCATTATAGCCTTTTCTGCCCTATCGGTATCTGCATCAGCTGCATTCTATTCTGTATATGGATTAAGTAAACTATTTGCAGGAGCACAGTTTGAAGTAATTATAATGGCTGGTTCATTAGAAGTAGCTAAATTAGTTATAGCATCTCTACTTTACCAGTATTGGGATACTATAAATAAAGCTCTAAGAGCGTATCTAACAGTGGCTGCTGTTATATTAGTAATTATTACTAGTATGGGTATATATGGATTTTTATCAGCGGCATATCAAGATACGTATGCTAGCTTACTAGTTAACGAAAATAAGATAGAATTCTTAGAAAATAAATCTAAATTTTATGAAGACGATATACAACGCTATGATAAAGAGCTTGAACAAATATCTAATAATATTTCTATTCTTTCTAATGCCAAAGCTTCGTCGATCCAAGTACGAGACACCACGGTATCTGGGGGCGTTAGATCAACCATCTCTACTGCAGAGCTTAGGCTTTCACAAGCCCGTATCGAAGTTGAAGAAGAAAATAGAAAGTCTGTTCAAGAAAAAAGACAAGTAGCAGCTGATAGCTTACAGACTATTAAACTAGAAGTACTTACATTAACTAATAATTCTGAAACTGTAGGAGAATTAGGACCTCTTAAATACTTATCAGGTCTTACCTCTACTCCTATGGATGTAATTATAAACATCCTATTATTGGTCATTATTTTTGTATTTGATCCTTTAGCTATATCTTTAGTAGTAGCAGCAAATTTTGCTTTTGATAGAGCTTATCCTAGAAAGGAAGAAAACTTATATGGAGAATTAGAAGAAGTAAACGAACCTACGACTAGTATATTCCCAGAGGATTACGATGAAGATAGGATGAACATTATCGGTCAAAATGGTAATGATGGAGATCATTATGAAGAGGACTGGAAAGTAGTAGATGAGAAAAATCAAGAGATTCCTGATAAAAAAATTACTAGAATTCTCCAAAAAACTCCTAGTAAAAGAAGAGTTAAGTTTAATGACGGTAGTGAAGGTTGGGTTGAAAAAGACGATAATAGAATAGATTACTTATAGTTGGATCTTAAAGTATTTTTTCTTATCTTTCTATTATGAAAGAACCTCAAAAATGCCTACCGATACTTAAGAAAGAGTACCCTCTTATTTACAAAGCCTACAAAGATATATCAGATGAACAGTTTGAGCTATTTGCTAAGAAGCATTTAGATTATGGAATGGGTAATGTTGCAGCTGGAACTCAATTAGTTAACCAAGAAGAAACTGACTTTGCTCTTGTTGGGCTATGGTACAGAATATCAGACAAAGTTAATAGATGGAAGAATATGATCCTATCTAATAGAAAAACTCAGAATGAATCCTTAATAGATACTTTTCAAGATTTAAGTAACTATGGTATTATTGCTCAAATAGTTCAAAAGGGTTTATGGAAGAAATCTAAATAATTTATATTGAAAAGAAAACTAAAAGGACCAGTTAAGGTTGTTTGGGAGAGTAAAATCAAACAGAAACCTTCTAAGTTCACTCACATATCGTATAGCTCTATTAGTACATATAATAAATGTCCTAAACTATGGGACTTACAATATAGAAAGAAAGTAATACCTTTTACTCAGAATATTTATACTACCTTCGGTACAGCTTTTCATGAAACCTTACAAACTTATTTAGAAGTTTTATATCATAATACTGCAAAGGAAGCTAATGAAATGGATATTAATAAGCTTCTTTATGATAATATGATTAAAGCTTATAGGTCCGGTAAAGCTATTAACGGACACGAGCATTACTCTACCGCTGATGAATTAAATCAGTTTTGGTTAGACGGAAAACATATTCTTGAATTTATCAAAAAGAAAAGAGCAGCGTACTTTAGTACTAAAACTATGATGCTTGCCGGAGTAGAGACATTATTATATCAAGAACTTAAACCTGGAGTAGTATTCAAAGGATTAGTTGATTTAGTATTTTATCATCCGAATACTGATGAATGGACTATTATGGATATAAAAACATCTACATCAGGTTGGAAAGATAATCAAAAGAAAAATCCTAATCTTACTGCTCAAGTAGTTCTTTACAAAGAGTTCTTTGCTAAACAATTTAATATAGATAAAGAAAAGGTAAACGTAGAGTTTTTCATAGTTAAAAGAAGAGTACCGAAAGATGCTGAGTATGCTTCTATGCAAAGAAGAGTTCAAGAATTTAAACCTAATGCTGGTCCAAGAAAAACTAAACAGGTTATAGATTCTATGAATAATTTTTTAGAAAACGTTTTAGATAAAAATGGAAAATTTATAGATATAGATCACGAGTGTAATTCACCTCTCGGAAAATGTTCTAATTGTAGTAGTATTTCTGTTTTTTAAGCTATTTATATATAAATATATAAAGATATATAGTTATGATTAAAAATGAAAGATTAACTTCGGTTAAAATAACTCAACCTCTTTTCGATAAATTTAAAATGTCATGCTTAGAGCATAATTTTTCTTTTAAAAAGCTTGCTGATCGTGCAATTTTTTTATACCTTACTGATAATAATTTCAGAGAAAAAATACACAACCAGAATAATATTAAGATTAAAAAATAGTTATGAGTATAAAAGAAGGTTACATTAAAAAAGAAGATAGAAAAACTATCCTACTCCTCTGCGATGATATCAGAATGCATTCAGGTATTGCTACTATGGCTAGAGAGATAGTTATGAATACATCTCATCGTTATAATTGGGTAAATTTAGGAGCTGGATTGAATCATCCTGAAGTAGGAAAAGTATTCAACTTATCTGATGACATTAATAAAAGATTAGGAATAGATGATGCTCATGTACATGTAGTTCCAAATAATGGCTATGGAGATGCTTTGAAAGTAAGATCTCTTATCGGTACATGGAAACCAGACGCTATCTTTATTTTTACAGATCCTAGATACTGGGTATGGTTATTTCATATGGAAAGAGAAGTAAGATCTAAGATTCCTATATTTTGGTTAAATATATGGGATGATTACCCTGCACCTAATTACAATAAAAACTATTACGATTCAGTAGACTTATTAATGGGTATTTCTAAACAAACAGTTAACGTTAATAAACTAGTACTAGGAGAAAAAAGTAAAAATAAAGTTATTAATTATGTACCTCATGGTATTGATAGTAATGAGTTCTTTCCTATAGCTAAAGACTCTGAAGACTATTCTAAGTTTTTAGACTTTAAAGGTAATCTCTTTAAAGGAAAAGATATAGATTTTGTAGTATTTTTTAACTCTAGAAATATACATAGAAAGAGACCTGGTGATGTAATCCTCGCATATAGAATGTTCTGTGACAAAATAGGACCTGAAGCTTATAAGAAATGTGCTTTAGTAATGCATACTAACCCAATAGATAATAATGGTACAGACTTAACTAAGATAAAAGAAGCATTATGTGAAGAAGATATGAATATTTATTTTTCTTCTGAAAAGTTAACTCCTGCTCAAATGAATCTACTTTATAATGTTGCTGATGTTACTGCTTTAATTTCTTCTAATGAAGGATGGGGATTATCTTTAACTGAATCGATGATGGCAGGTACAATGATAGTGCCTAATGTTACAGGAGGAATGCAAGATCAATGTAGATTTACTAACGAAAAAGGAGAGTGGATAGACTTTGATGCAGACTTTCCATCTAACCATAGAGGTACATATAAAGAGCATGGTGAATGGGCAGTTCCTGTATTTCCATCTAATATATCTTTAGCAGGATCAGTTCCTACTCCGTATATTTTTGACGATAGATGTGACCCTGAAGATGTAGCAAATGCTATAAAATCTATATATGATTTGCCGGAAGATGAAAGAAATAAAAAAGGTATGGCAGGTAGAGAATGGGCTATGTCTGACGAAGCTAAAATGACTGCAGCAGCAATGTCTAAAAATATTTGTGATTCAATGGAAGAGGCATTTGAATCCTTTAAGCCTAGAGCTAGATATGAAGTTATTAAGTGTGTAGATAGACCTCTAAGTAAAGTTAAACATAAAATTTATAATTACTAGATATGAATAAACCTATTTGTGCTATTAGTTGCCCAGTAGATACTTACAGCGGATATGGAGCTAGAGCTAGAGATTTTGTAAGATCAATTATTAAATTAGATAAGTACGATGTTAAAATACTCTCTCAAAGATGGGGTAGTACTCGATTTGGATATTTAGCTGACCATTCTGATAAAGAATTAAGTAGTAGGATAGTAACTAATTTACAATCTAAACCTGATATTTGGATTCAAATTACTGTTCCTAATGAATTTCAACCTATGGGTACTTATAATATAGGTGTTACTGCAGCTATGGAAACCACACTCTGTAACCATACTTGGGTAGATGGAGTTAATAGAATGGATTTAACATTAGTATCATCTAATCACTCTAAAACTAGTTTATTAAATAGTAGCTTTGAAGAGAGGACAAAGGATAATAAATCAGTTATAAGATCAGTTAAAATAGATAAACCTATAGAGGTTCTGTTTGAAGGTATAAACCCAGATGTTTATTTTCCTAAACCTACTACTGATTTTTCTCTTAATAATGTAGTTGAAAGTTTTAATTTTTTAGCAGTAGGGCATTGGCTTCCTGGAGCTGTAGGACATGATAGAAAAAATATAGGATTAACTATTAAATCTTTTCTAGAGACGTTTAAAAATAAGAAAAATAGTCCTGGTCTTATACTTAAAGTTTCGAAAGGAAGTACAAGCATAATAGATAGAGAATCTATTTTAGATGACATAAATAAAATTAAAAAAACAGTCAAAGGTAAACTGCCAAATGTATATTTAGTACACGGTGATGTTACAGATAATGAAATGAACGACTTATATAATCATCCTAAAGTTAAAGCAATGATATCTTTAACTCATGGAGAAGGTTTTGGTAGACCTCTTTTAGAGTTCTCAATGGTTAAGAAACCAATTATAGCTCCTGCATGGTCTGGTCAAGTTGACTTTTTAGATAGTACTCTAGCATTATTATTACCCGGTACATTAGAACCAGTACATCATTCAGCTTTAGTTAAAGATATGATTCTTCCTCAAGCTAAATGGTTTACACCAGAACCTGCTAAGATAGCTCAATTTTATAAACAAGTATTCAAGCATTATAAGCAACAACTAATAAAAGCAAAGCAATTAGGAAATAGAAATAGAGATATATTTAGTTTTGATTCTATGACTAACTTATTAAATACTTACTTTGATAAGTATGTTCCTAAATCATTTGCTTCTCAGATAGAGTTAAAAATGCCAGAATTAAACTTACCTAAACTAAACGTATGAAAGACCAATTAACAGTTTGTAAACGATGTGGCGGAAACGCTTGTTACGAACAGCATATAAACGAAAAAATGACTACATGGCTATGCATGGGGTGTGGGTTTACTACAAGTACAATGATGTTAAAAGATAGTAACTTAGTTAGAGACTTAATGGAAACATCTCCTGAATTGTATAAAGATCTTCTTTTTGAAGATGATACTAATAGAGTATGGGCTCCTTCTACTCTGACTCTTCCAGGTAAAGGTATGACTTTTATAGACGGTACTAGTAAGACTGATTGGAAATGGAAAGCTGTAAGAGCAATAGAGATTACAGAAGAAGATAGAAAAGGAAAACAATACCCAGCTGACCAAACACATAGGATGGATATGGTCAATGCTAAAACATACGACCAAAGAGATTTTATGACCGCATTAGAATATATAGATTTTTATAAAATATGATGATTAGTTATGCTATTACAGTATGTAATGAGTTTGTTGAAATTCAGAGGTTAGTAAATTTTTTAAGAACTAACAAAAGGCAACAAGATGAAATAGTAGTTCTGTTTGATCAAAAAAATGGCACTGAAGAAGTAGCATCTTGGTTAACCAAACAAAGTAAGTATCCTAACTTTCAGTTCTGGAGAGGTTTTTTTGATAATCATTTTGCTGATTGGAAGAATAAGCTTTCTGAATACTGTAATGGAGATTATATTTTTCAAATAGATGCTGATGAATTACCAAATGATATACTAATTGAAAGTATACCTAAAATATTAGAAAGTAATCCTAACAACGATGTTTACTTAGTACCTAGAGTAAATACAGTCTTAGGTTTAACAACAGAGCATATTAATAAATGGAGATGGAACGTAGACGATGAAGGAAGAGTTAACTGGCCTGATTATCAATGGCGTATTTGGAAAAATAAACCTGAGATAAAATGGATAAATAAAGTACATGAAAAATTAGACGGGTTTAATACTTATGCTCCTCTTCCAGCTCTCACAGAGCTTTCTTTAATGCATCCAAAAACTATAGGTAGACAAGAAAAACAAAATGAGTATTATTCGTCACTATGAGAATTATAGCAGAATTATGTCAAAATCACAATGGTGATAAAGTATTATTAGAGAAGCTAGTAAAGGCAGCAGCAGAGAGTTGTGATATAGTTAAGATACAAACTATCTTAGCTGATAGTTTAACTAAGAGAGAAGAGTATGAATCATATAGACCGTATGATCAAGAGTATGAAAGGCTAAAAGGTTTAGAACTATCTTTTGAAGATGAACAGTACTTTATAGAATTATGTGAAAAGTATAATGTAGAACCTATGACTACTCTTTTTTCTCCTAAACAAATAGATAGGTTTAATTTACTAGGATATAAAAAACTTAAGATATCAGGATACTCTATGAAAGCTTTCGATTATGGTAAAGCATTAAAAGATGTTATCTGTGATGAAATATTCTTTTCTAACTCTAGTATGGATCATCCAGAAATGAAACGTACGGTTATTAATTTAAAAATGTTAGGTATAAAGTTTACAATGCTTCAATGTACTTGTGTATACCCTACACCTATGGAAAAAGCTATGCTACAGAATATTCCTTTCTTAAAACAAGAACTAGCATTAGATAGTATAGGTTATAGTGATCATTCTAATCCTTATGAAGATGGATTATTGATACCTAAGTTAGCTATATTTTCTGGAGCTGATATATTAGAGAGACATTTTACTATTTTAGATAAAGATGAAACTAGAGACGGTAAAGTATCTATAACTCCTGAAATGGCAAAAGAGCTTAAAGCTTTCAGTAGACATATTCCCTTTCAGCAGTACTGGAGATTAAATAAATTTAACGAACAACAACAATTTAATCATGATTACTACAGAGGGAGATTTGAATAGTGTTGCAGTTATTATACCTGCTAGATATAAATCATCAAGGTTTCCTGGTAAACCTTTAGCTAGTATACTCGATAAGCCGATGATAATATATGTAGCTGAAACAGCAGAAAAAGTTGTCGGTAGAGAGAATGTTTTTATAGCTACTGATAGTTCTAAAATATGTAAAGTTGTTGAAGAGTACGGTTTTAAATGTATCATGACTAGTACTAATAATCCAACAGGTACTGATAGAGTAGCAGAAGCTTGTACGGATAGTTTTGTAACTCAAAATATTATTGTTAATTTACAAGGAGATGAACCTCTAGTAAAACCAGAAGATGTTAAAAAGATTATAGCGGCTAAGTTAGAAAATATTAATACTATAATATCTACTATGTCTCATTTACCTGCTCATGAAAAAGTAGAAGATAGAAAAGTAGTTAAGGTAGTAACAAGTTTACAAGGAATGCTATTGTATGCCTCTAGAAATCCTATACCAGCTACTAAGAACGGCAATGGTTCATTTGCTTACAAACATGGAGGGTTATATGCTTTCACAAGAAACGAATTAGCTTCATTTAATACACATAAACATAAAACTCCTTTAGAAGCAGAAGAAGATGTAGAGGTACTTAGGTTTTTAGAATCTGGTATTCCTGTTAAGATGGTACTAATAGATAATCCATCTACAGCAGTCGATTACCCTGAAGATATTGAAACTGTTGAAAAAATATTGAAAATATGAAAATAGGAATTGTAGGAGTCGGCGTTGTAGGTAGCGCAATTAAAAAAGGGTTTGAAGAACTAGGTCATGAAATTAAAGTACATGACTTAAAACTTAACACTCATATAACAGATGTATTAGATACTGATATAGTATACTTATGTCTTCCAACTAATCCTAAACCTGACGGTTCTTGTGATACAGAAGCACTTATTTGGACGGTAGATGCATTATCAGATAAATACTACAAAGGTATTGTAGCAGTGAAATCAACTATTATTCCTGGAACATATAAAGACTTAACTGTTATGTTCCCAGGTGGTAGGATATGTTTAGTGCCTGAGTTCCTTAGAGAAAAATATGCATATGAAGATTTTACTAAACGTCATAATGTTTTAGTTATTGGTTCTAATAATGAAGAGTGTACTAAAGCTGTTATTGAATCCCACGGGTACTATCCTAAACAAGTTAAAGTCATAACACCTTATGAATGTGAGTTTGTAAAATACTACTCTAATGTATTTAAAGCTTATAAGACTGTATTTGCTAATTCGTTTGGTAGATTATGTGACATACATAACGTAGATTATAATAAAGTATTAGATGTGTATAAAGCAGAGAACGTAAAAGAAACTGCTTATTTAAAATATTTTAACGAAAGCTTTGGAGGTATGTGTTTACCTAAAGATGTTAAAGCATTAGCTAAACTTGCTGAAGATACGAATATAGATACATTTAAATTTATTTTATCAGAAAATGAAAAATTTAATGAAGACTAAGCTTATTATATTTGATTTAGATGGAGTGTTAATAGAAACCAAGCATTTACATTTTAAGGCACTAAATGAAGCATTAGGAGAATATGCTTTTGATTGGCAAGAGCACTTAGCTGTATATGATGGCTTGACTACTAAACAAAAACTAAAAGTATTATCCGAAGCCAAAGGACTTCCAGTCGATAAACATACTAGTATATGGAGATCAAAGCAATTGATTACTTTTGAGATGTTGAGAGATATACAGCCAGATGAAAGATTACAAAAAGTCATGGATGCTTTAGTCAAAGATGGATACAAAATAGGCTTATGTACTAACTCTATTCGTAAGACTGCTATAACAGTATTAGCTAAATTAGGATTAGCAGAGTATATGGACTTTATACTTTCAGGAGAAGATGTACTTAACCCTAAACCACACCCAGAAATATATTGGTCAGCTATATCTAAGATGGGAGTTCTGCCAGAAGAAACTTTGATAGTAGAAGATTCTCCTTATGGATTACTTGCTGCTTCGAGAAGTAAATCGTATATTTTAAGAGTAAAGAATCCTAAAGAAACTAATTACAAGAACATTACAAATAAGCTGAGTGAAATAGATATGGGTGAAAAACAGATAACTCCTGCATGGAGAGATCCTGAATTAAATATATTGATTCCTATGGCAGGTGCCGGTAGTAGGTTTGAACAGGCTGGGTATACATTTCCTAAACCTTTGATAGATGTAAACGGTAAGCCTATGATTCAATTAGTTACTGAAAATTTAAATATTAAGGCTAATTACATTTACGTAGTACAAAAAGAGCATAGAGAGAAGTACAACTTAGATACTCTACTTAATTTAATTACTCCTAAATGTAAGATAGTTGAAGTAGAAGGAGTAACAGAAGGAGCAGCTTCTACAGCATTGTTAGCGAAGAAATATATAGATAACGATAAACCTTTATTCTTTGCAAACTCAGATCAATTTGTGGAATGGGATAGTAATGAGTTTTTATATAAGATGAATGAAACAGATGCCGATGGGGGTATAGTTACGTTTAAAGCTACACATCCTAAATGGTCTTTTGCTAAAGTAGATAAGTCTGGATTAGTAACCGAAGTAGCAGAAAAGAATCCTATATCAGATCTTGCTACAGTAGGTTATTATTATTGGAAGCAAGGTTCTGATTTTGTTAAATATGCAGAAGAGATGATAGAAAAGAATATTAGAGTAAATAATGAGTTCTATGTTTGCCCTGTATTTAATCAAGCTATTAAGGATAAAAAAGCTATTAGAACTTTTAACATAGATAAGATGTGGGGACTTGGTACCCCAGAAGATTTAAAATATTTTTTAGAAAATTATGAGTAAATATAAAGTTGGTGTTATTGGAAATGGTTTTGTAGGAGAAGCTATCTCGTTTGCTTTCTCTCCTACTACAGACTTAAGAATTTATGATATAGATCCTTTAAAGTCAACACATAGTAAAGAAGAAATTGATGAATGTGACTATATTTTTGTTTGTGTTCCTACACCAATGTATAAGGACGGCAAACAAGACATAAGTTATATAGAGAATGTATTTAAATCAGCAGTTTCTGGTCCTACATACATTATAAAGTCTACGGTTCTACCTGGAACTACTAAAAGCTTACAGGATAAATATAAAAAACTAAATATTGTATTTAGTCCTGAATTTTTAACTGAGAGAACCGCTAAGTTAGACATGCTTACTCAAGCTAGAATAATTTTAGGAGGAGCATCTAAATTAACTTGCAAGGTAAAAGAGTTATTTGAGCAAAGATTTATGAACAGACATATTATAGAAACAGATTCCACTACTGCTGAATACATTAAGTACATGAATAATACTTTCTTTGCAACTAAGGTTAGTATAATTAATGAGTTTAAACTTCTTGCTGAAAAATTAAATGTAAACTGGGAAGATGCTATTTACGGTTTTGCCTCAGATAGTAGAATTGGAGATAGTCATTTACATGTTCCAGGACCAGATGGTAAATTAGGTTATGGAGGAACGTGTTTTCCAAAAGATGTTAATGCTCTTTTAACATTAGCAGTTAAAAAAGGTATCGAACTAAATACTATTTCTGGTGGCTGGAAAACAAACCTAAAAGTAAGACCTGAAAAAGATTGGGAACAAAATAAAGGTAGAGCAGTAAGTGAATAAATCTTAAATCTAAACATGAACAAGAGTAATTATAAAAGAACAGTAGAATATATTAATAGTATAACTACTATAAAACCTAAACTGGCTATTATTCTTGGTTCAGGATTAGGGAAAGTAAGTCAAGCAATAGACATCAAAGCTAAAATACCATACGAAGATATTCCCGGGTTTATACCTCCAACAATAGAAGGTCATTCAGGTAATTTAATTTTAGGGTACATTAAAGGTGTTCCTTCTGTAGTAATGCAAGGTAGAAATCATTTTTATGAAGGACATAGTATGAAGGAGATTACTTTTCCTATTAGAATTATGAAATTGTTAGGTGCAGAAATACTTATGACTTCTAATGCAGTAGGAGGTATGATGGAAGATTTCGAAATAGGAGATATTATGTTAGTAACAGATCATATTAATCTTATGAGTTCTAATCCTTTAATTGGCCCTAATGACGATGAATTTGGTCCACGATTTCCTGATATGAGTGATTTATACGATAAGGAACTTATTAAGAAGGCTAAAATGTTTAGTTTAAGTAACAATATAAAGGTATACGAAGGTGTACTTACAGCTTTAGACGGACCTTGCTATGAAACTCCAGCAGAGTATAAATGGCTTAGATCTATAGGAGCTGATGCTGTTGGGATGTCTACAATACCTGAAGTAATAGTAGCTAATCATATGGGTATGAAAGTATTTTCTTTATCATTAGTAACTGACTTAGGAGTTCCCGGTAAGATTGTTAAGATATCTCATGAAGACGTTCAGAAAGCAGCCAATGCAGCTTCAACAAGTATGAGTAAACTACTACTAGGAGTTATAGAACAGCTATAATGATAATATTTGGAATAACATGTCGGGTAGTTAACAAAGTAAATATAGAAGATATAAACCTCTGTATAGAAAGTATTAAAAAGTTTCACCCAGATGCGAAAATAATTGTAGTAGATTCAGATTCTCCTGATAAGTCTTATATGAGTTCTTTGAGACAACAGGGAGTTATAGTAGAAGATATAAAAAATAAAAACTATGAAACTGGTACCATATGGCACCTATATCAAAATTACCCTAGTGATAGGTATATATTTTTACAAGATTCTATGAGATTAACAGCATCATTAAAAGAATTTTTAGATAGAGATTTTACAGCTATAAATTATTATCCGGGTTGGAAACATGTTACTTCCCAAGAAAAAAATTGGTGTAAAGAACAGCTAGCCAAAACTGATTATTCTTTTAAAGAAGATAATAATTTTAACATGGTACAATATAATTCTTTTATAATATCACACTCAGTTCTTACTTTACTTGAATCTAAGAATTTAAGAACAGTTCTTCCAACAGAAAAAGCTCACTCTCAAGCTATGGAAAGAGTATTTGGTATTGCATTAACCGAAGAAGGTTTAACAACCGATCAACTAATAGGTTCTAAAGTAAATAAAATATGGAGAAAGAGAAAGTAGTATACACAGGAGGAACATTTGATTTATTCCATGCCGGCCACGTAAACTTTTTGAGACAGTGTAGTATTATAGGCAGTAAAGTTGTCGTGTCTCTTAATACTGATGATTTTATTCAGAGGTATAAAAATACACTTCCTTTAGTAACTTATAGCGATAGAAAAGAAATATTAGAAGCATGCAGATATGTTCATAAGGTAATCCCTAACTCAGAAGGAGAAGATTCTAAACCTTCTATTTTATCTGTTAGACCTGATTTCATAGTAATAGGTTCTGACTGGGCTTCTAAGGATTACTACAAGCAGATGAACTTTACTCAAGAGTGGTTAGATGAAAATGGAATTATTCTAATTTACATTCCTTACACTCAAGGTATTTCTACTACAATTTTAAAAACTAAATTATGAAAACTTTTATAGAAAATTGTGAATTTACTTGGGATATGGTAAGAGGTTTACCTAACTCTTATTATTGCTATAAGAATAATATACCACATACTGTAGTACATAAACCTGGTTTAGAAAAGTTATATTCTTTTGGGTCAATAAATACTATAACAAGCGAATTTGAACAGATAAATGATGCTACTACATACTTATTTGAAGGTCCTGAATGGATTAATACTGACTGGAGTCCTCCTCCTCTGAAGGAAATGTATAAAGGAAAATTAAAATTAGATAAACCATCTATAGTAATTCAAAATAAACATACAACAGAATGGGGAACTGGTCCATATAATTATTTTTCTGTAGAGTTTTTAGATAATTTATTTAGTCACTTTAAAGATAAGTATACAATCATATACATCAGGCCTCAAGGTCAAGATAAAGGATATTATGTTGATCATAATCATTTCGTTACTTTCGATGATTATAAATTAATAGAAGATAAACACCCAGAAATATTTTTATTTAATGATTTTGTTAAAAAGTTTTCTGATATAGATTATAATACCTTACAGTTTATGGTTGAAGCAACAAGTGAAAAACATATTACAGTTTCAGGAGGTAATGCTTGTGTTGCTGCTTATTTTGGCGGGGATGTTTTTATTTATGACAGCCTACAAGGAGCAGGAGCAGGAAGAGGAATATGGAAAACTAATTCCTGGTTGAATAAACTAAGTGGAGCAAAAATTCACGGGTATAATGACTATAACTTATTATTAGATAAAGTTAAGAAACTATGGTAAAATTATTAGTAGTACTGGTAAATTACGGTTCAGAGCAAATAAATTTTTTATATAAAGTTGTAGATGAGCTTAGAACATTCTCTAAGTACGATGTGACTATTGTAGTTAATTCTAATATTGAATTAGATATAGAAGGAGTAGATCACGTTAACGTAATAGAGTTAGATAATTACCAACTACTTCCAATGACTTGCAGACAGGTAATAGATTTAGAAGCTGACAACTTCGACTACTTTATCTTCTCAGAAAACGATCATCTATGGAAAGAGCACCATGTAGATAAGTTTATAGAGTATGAAGGTATACTTCCGGAAAATAGAATAGCTGGGTTGATCCAATATGAAGAGGATCATACAGGTAAATATTATCCTGCTTATCATGCTCATTATGATTGGGATTATAATTCAGTAGAAGAGTATAATGGCAAAAAGTTTGCTCATTTCACTAATGTTCATCAAGCATGTTTTATTATATCTAAAAGCAGATTAAGTAAAATAAAAGAGTCAAAAGATTTTTCTCAATTCTTTGGTAATGATCAATATAGTTTAAAATGCAAAACTAATACTGACATATACCTTCATAGCGGTATGAAAAAATTAATTTGTATATCTGAATTTGATAAAAATTTAATTCATCACCTCCCTAATCACTACATAAACGGAGCCGATGGCTATAGAAAAGACGACGGTACCATAGGGAGAAGAGCTAAACAAAGATCAGACGATGATAGAATGCAAAATGCTTTAAAAAAATTATTATGATACACATATTTACACGACACTGTAACATATCTACAAACTCTCATGGTAAAATAAGACCTGATTGGTTTAGTAGAGAAGGATGCTTAAAAAATTTATTAAATACTACTAAAGATAAAGAAGTCAAAATTACTATTATGTTTGATGGAGAACCTACTAAAGAACATTTTCTTAATAGTTACGATATTCCAACGGTATTTGCAAATGGAGGTACTGATGGTCATAGCTTTCTTAACTTAGTAAATTATGTTTACAAGCAGGAAATAGATGATGAAGATATAGTATACTTTTTAGAAGACGATTATATGCATGTTCCTGGCTGGGTAGAAATAATGAATGAAGGTTTTGTAAATATAAATGCTGAGTATATGACATTATATGATCATAAAGATAAATACTTTTTACCAGCTTACAATAATTTAACCAGTAAAGTAATAGCTACTCCTTCAGTTCATTGGAGAACTACTCCTTCAACTACTAATACTTATGCTTGCAGGTTTAAAACTTTTAAAAAACATATTAACATACACAGAGAGTACTGTGATTTAGAGAAAGGTTACACAAGAGATCACGATAAGTTTATTAGACTATGGCAAGATGGTAGTAACCTTATATCATGCATTCCAGGATACTCTACTCATGTAGAGACTCCATATCTAACCCCAGTTGTAGATTGGGAAAAAATTTCATATATTGATAATAATGAATAAGACAATATTAATTACAGGAGCAGCAGGTTTAATCGGTAGTAGATTAGCTGATTGGATTTTAGAGAACAAACCAGAATATAAAGTTGTAGGGTTAGATGATTTATCTGGTGGGTATAAAGAGAACATAAACCCTAAAATGGACTTCCATAAAATTAATTTAGTAACTCAAGTAGAAGAAGTTAAATCATTATTTTTATCTGAACAACCAGAGTACGTATTCCACTTAGCTGCTTATGCCGCTGAAGGATTGTCGCCGTTTATAAGAACATATAATTACGACAATAATCTTAAAGCTACTGCTTTGATAGTAAATGAATGTATAAAGAACTCAGTTAAGAGAATAGTATTTACTTCTACTATGGCTGTATATGGTCGTGGGTATGGAGGAATATTCGAAGAAGATCAAATACCAGCTCCTATAGACCCTTATGGTATAGCTAAGTATGCTTGTGAGATGGATATACAAGTAGCAGGTGAACAGCATGGGTTAGATTGGTGTATAATTAGACCACATAATGTATATGGACGTAATCAAAACATATGGGATAAGTATAGAAATGTATTAGGTATATGGATGTTTCAAAACTTAACAGGAGAGAAGCTTAGTATATTTGGAGATGGTCTACAGACAAGAGCATTCAGCTGCATAGATGATTCATTAGAACCTTTATGGAATGCTGCTACATATCAAGAAGCTTCTAAACAAATTATTAATCTAGGAGGTATTCATGATTATACTATAAAAGAAGCAGCTGAAACTTTAATAGATGTTATGGATGGAGGAGAGATTATCCACTTTGAAGAAAGATTTGAAGTTAAACATTGCGTTCCTACATTTCAGAAATCTATAGATGTATTAGATTTTATACACAAAACTAATCTTAAAAAAGGATTAACTGATATGTGGAACTGGGCTAAAGAGCAACCAACAAGAGAAAGATTTGTTTGGTCAGAATACGAACTTAATAAAGGAATATATAGTTACTGGAAAAATGATAAGTCTAATAATACCAACTTACCGAAATCCGGAGTATCTGGATATCTGTCTTAGATCTGCCGTAGGAGGTAGAGTAGTCGATAGTACTGAAATTTTAGTAGTAGTCGACGGATATGTAGAAGAGAGTCAATCTATCATAGATAAGTATAAGGGAAAAATTAAAGTACTTCCTTTAGAACAGAATCAAGGTATGCAAATGGCTCTTAACTTAGGAGTGTTTAATGCTATCAATGAGAACATTATGATTATAAATGATGATAATGTCTTATGTACCGGATGGGATAGTATATGGAAAGATGTAAAAGAAGGAGAAGCAATAACTATTAATCAAATAGAACCTACCGGTCCGGGTATATTTAATTTTCCAGTTAAAGATTTTGGTAGAAATCCTTCTGAGTTTGATTACGAAGGGTTTATGAATTACGAAACGTCATTAGGCAGTAAAGAGTATACACTCGATGGAGGTATATTTCCTTTTGTACTTAAAAAGAAAAACTATATGATGGTAGGAGGTTTTGATACATTATATAAGTCTCCCTTTATTTGTGACTGGGACTTTTTTCTTAAACTAGAATTAGCTGGAGTTACATTTAAAAGAAGCCACGAATATCATTTTTATCACTTTGGTTCTACTGCTACTAAAAACGGTAAAGAAGGTGATAAGTTTAAAGCCACAGAAGGTCCAGCAGCTCATACATATATTTATAAATGGGGTATTCCTCCTCAGATATTTGAGAATAATTCACATAGACCATCAGGTAAAGAAGTAAAAGGTATAAAATTTTAATTATGAAGAAAAAATATATAGTAGAGTTTACAGACATACAAGGCAATATAGAAGAAGTAGAATTAGTTACAGATAATATAGAATGGTCTATAGAGCAGTATTGTCGTAACAGATCAATAGTTAAACATGAAATAATTAACGAAGGCAATAGCAACCGTAAACAAATGTTATTTGGCTGATATTTATATATATGAACAAACTGGAATCCTTAATAAGAAAGACACTTAATGAAGCAGCTAAAATTAATTTTGGTGGACATTCATTCATACTCAAATTAGATACTAACGAAGATCCTAATAAAAAAGGAATAAAAGTTCAGTTCCTTCCTACTGAGTTCGGTACTATATCGAAAACAGAACATAATGATATTGCTAATGAATTAGCATTAAGATTAGATAGAGGATTAGCTGAGTATGAATTAAGAGTAGAAAGAGACAGGGAACTTAAAGATAAGACAGTTATCGGGTTTTTCATTTACGTAGATCAATTAGACAAGATAATTAGAAAAGCATTATCAGGTCAAAATCCTGATGCTAAAGTAGATGAACCAACTCCTGATTTATGATAAAACCTGTTAAAAGAATTAGAAGGGTGCTTCATCAGATTCATCCTATTCCGTATCGTATCAAAATTACTTCCCCTGATAAGTCTACTATGCATAAAAAACTATTTATTGAAATACTAAATCAGTTAAAAAAGATTGAGGAAAGAAGAGACTTTATGCAGGACGAAATTGGTATAGATGTAACTGTTTATGAAGATTCTTTTTTTAAAGTGATAGAGAATTTAATGAAGTTAGCATTTAATAAAGAACAGCTTAGTATGATTAGATTGTACCTATATGAACTATACCCAGATAAAGAATGGGATGGTACTATTACTGTTAAACAAGGAGAAAAAGATAAAGTAGTAAATTTTAAGACTCCAACAGATGTCTGGAACGTTATTATAAACGTAAAATAGTTATGACTATAGCAAACTTACATTTTAGCGGATGTAGCTTTGTTGCTGGATCTTCTTTGAGAGTAGCTACTAAGGAAAAAGGAGAACTACATCAAAAAGAAAAGAAATTAAAAAACTTTCATACACTTCTCAGTAATAAATTAAACATTCCTTCTGTTAACGTAGCAGAACCTGGAGGTTCCAATCAAGAAGCTATACGACATATATTTGATAAAGCAAGAAGTTCCGATACAGAAGGTACTCTGTTTATATTAGGGTTGACAGAACTTTATAGGACTGAGAAGTTCAGTAATCATTTAAATGAAATAATTAAGTGGAATTATGAATCATTCTATGAACACAATGAGGAAGTTTCAATTACCAGTAAATTAATTCCAATACCAAGTCGATTGATTGAAAAGATAGAAAAAGTAGATGCTGCCAATAGTATAGTAGAATATGCTAAGACTGAGTTAATCTTTTTTAAAGATAGAAAGTATGAATACGATAAGTTAATGCAGAACCTTCATACTATAAATGCTTATGTAGAAAGCAAAGGAGCAAAACTGCTAATCTTTTCAGCGATGTGTGAAATGATTGATAAGAGTAAGTTGAATGGATTAAACTATTTAGAATTCCCTGATGGTTCTCTAGAATGGAGAAAATATATACATTCTTACGATAAGGATTATGCAGGTACCCATCCTTCTATCGCAGATCAACCTAAATTAGCTAATATACTGTTTGAATTTATTAAGAAGTTTATATGAAAATAGTTGCCTCCCCGAGTTTTTATTCTTATCTTTATGTATTGTTTAATTAAAAAGGTTATATTATATGCAAAAACTACAGATGATTACTTGTCCTTCATGTGCTGAGGACGTTTTACCCGTGTTAAGAAAAGAATTAGGCTACCATGTATGTGTAAACTGTTCTACTGTTAAACCTAAAGTAGGAGTTACTACCGTTGAAGGTAAAGGAGACCATACTTATAATGATTTAATAGTTATGGAACAAGATCAATACATTTCTATTGCTAGAAAAGAAGCAGAGTTATCTGGTAGAAAAGTTGATATTGAAATCCTAGATCTAGATCGAGACGAAACTGAAATATCTCAGTCGATTAAAGAAAATGTCGCTAAAGTATTAGATGAAGATTTTGTCGAAGACGATATTGATATGTTTGACCCTAACAAAGAAATGGAAGGTATCGAAGGTATTGATTACTAATGGCTAGACCCTCTAAAATATTATCAAAAGAAGATATAATTAGATCTCAAAAAGTTACTAGGTCTAATATGTCTGCTGCTAGATATCTCCATGTATCTTATAATCACTATAAAAAGTATGCTAAGATGTATAAGAATGATGAGGGTGTAAGTTTATTAGAGGCGCATATGAACCAATCCGGTGAAGGCATTCCTAAATATACTTCTACTAATGACAAAGATATTCCATTGGATGATCTACTTTCAGGTAAAGTTCCTATTGAACATTTAGATCCTAGAAAAGTTAAAGCAAGATTATTAAGTGAAGCTAAGTTAGTAGAAGTTTGTAACAAATGTAATTTTTCAGAAAAAAGAGTAACTGATTTAAAAGTACCTGTTTTACTAAACTTTATAGACGGTGATAAGAAAAATTGGAACCTTAGTAACTTAGAGTTTTTATGTTATAATTGCTCATTTTTATATGCTGCATCTCCTATTACAGATAATGAAGCTGAAGCTATGGAAAGTTACGTTAAATCTAAAGATCAAGAACCTGATTGGGAATTAGAAGATTGGCAGTTAGATCATCTAAAAGATTTAGGTTTAGAACAGGAAGAAAAGCCACCTGGTGAAGAATATATTTCACGTATTTAATATATATTTATAAAAATAAATGAATAATCAAGACAACGGAAACACCCAGCTCAACTCTGAGAGAGAAAACTTTAATTATAGGATTAAGTCCAAAAAGTTTTTAGGAAATGCTCAGAGAGTAATTCTTAATAGTAAAAGAAGGTTTAGAGCAATTTAATGAAAAATAAACCTAAAGGTAAGTTTTCTACCTGGAAGAAAAGAAAACCGCTCGAAAGACAAGTAGCAGATAAATTAGTTAAAACTCATGAAAGAAATGAGAAGCTAAAAGAAAAGAATATCAATACATCTTTTCTCGATTTATTTTAATTTTAAATTTTATTATGAAAAATTTTAGAAAGAAGAAAATAATTCTACTGATTGCTATTATATTGTTTAGTTTAATATTTATCTCATTTGGATATAGCGTATTTCAAAGAGTAGAAGAGTTATCTCAAATACAAACTGAAGAAATTGCTAAGCTAGAAATAGAAATGGAAGTTAGTATGG
>Ga0070746_10000629_pt1 | contig 21041 bp, 18 predicted proteins | sample VirMetDEL_Mar_21_FD_77016 | JGI IMG/M metagenome (GOLD analysis project Ga0070746, IMG submission 77016) | Aqueous microbial communities from the Delaware River and Bay under freshwater to marine salinity gradient to study organic matter... | ecosystem: Environmental > Aquatic > Marine >...
CCGTAAACTTGATATATTTTTTGTTATAGATTCTTTCTCAAGATCGTATTGAGATTTTATTTTTTCAAAGGATTGTTTTTTAGTTTCAAGCAATTCAACCTGCTTATCCTGCACCCCGGCTTTGGTTGCCGTTTCCTGGTATGCTGAAGATAAAAATCCATAAATACCAGCTGATGTTATACCAATTAATATAATGGTAGCAAGGGTTAAATAAAACCTAAGTGCTTTATTCATTGTCTTCCAGTATTGATGTAACAATGAAGCAATCACTATTTTAGAGGCTTCTAATGAGCCAGCCATAACAATAACAGCAAAGCTGGCCCCAGCAAATAACTTGCTGAGACCGCTTACTGAATAATAAGCAGCAGACACACTTATAGATAGTGCTGAAAGTGCTATTAAATAGGGAAATAAATTATATTTCTTTTTGGAAGTCATTATTGTATTTCACAATTACCTGCAGCGCAAGCTAACTCACCGTTTAAATCTGTCTCATCACTTAGTTCAGTAACTTGTGATAAATCAATATTATGGAGAGAAGAAACACGCTTATCAAATTCCTCTTTTGTAATAGTCTCAAAAGGGGCTTGTGTATATGTTCCTAAATCCTCAGGTAAGAAAGATAATGCTGTGAAGTATTTTTTATTATCCCACAACCATTGCCCTACATCATCCCATTCTCCTTGTTTAATAGTTACCGTAGCTGATACATTGTGTTTGTTTACTCCTTTACGGTGGCCTGGACGGATCCATTCTTTGTTGAATTGTTTAATTCGCTCCAATAAATCCAAAGCATTTTCTGCTTTACGGGTAATAGCTCCTTCTGGTGCTTTCTGAGGGACAGTAATGATTGCTTGTATTGTTGGTTTAAAGAAATCATCTTCTAACAACTCAGGGTAATTTTCTGCTAAATAGCTATATAATGCTTCATTTTTACCTACCCTAATTCTTCGCAAATAATAATCATCATGCCATGCATGGATTCCTGATGATGTTCCTAATACTAAAGATGTTGTGCCTGAAGGTTTAACTGTTGTTACACGAGCAGCTTTATTAATTCCTAAAATACTTGCTAGGTTTTCATTTTCTTGAGTAGCAACTTCTGCTGCTTCCTTTAAATTAAGATCTGTTACTTTTCCAGAAGCTATACCAGTAATTCCTATTCCTAATAATGCCTCTTTTTCAGTTGTTTTTCTCCAAACATCTCTCAAATAATGAAAATCAGTATAACTAGCTTGTAATGTTCCTATGAATGCGGCTGCTTTAGCTCTATTGTTAAGTTCTTCTTGAGAATCAACATTAGCTCCATTTATTTCACATAAATTACAAAACTGGTTAGCTTTTAAGCTAATTTCAGCACAAGGGTTAGTTCCCATGTCTTTATCATTTGTAAAAATAAAACCAGGCTCTCCAGAGTTACTTAATTCAATTTTTTTCCAAAGATTTAAAAATTCATCTTTTTCAATCATATTATTCATAATAACAGCAGTATTGTTAGCTCGACCACGTTGTGGATTGATTTCCCACCAATTTCCGAACTTACAAGTTAACATATCATCATCATCTAAATTAAATAAAGCAATTAAAGCAGCCCTACGAATACCACCAGATAAAACAGCATCTGCTAAGTGACAAATAATATCATGGCATTCTAATGATGTTAATTTTTCTCCATCTCCTTTATTTTCTAATATTGCTTGAACTTGGGTTAATGCAATTTTCAATGGTTCTGGTCCTGGTGCTTTACCTCCTACGGTAATTAATTGAGCTCCTTTAGGGCGAATATCTCGAAAATCAAAAATAGGAGCCCATGATAATACACCAAAATATGATTTCATCAACATGCGAACAGCATCAGCCCATCCTTCAATAGAATCACCTACTAAATAACGTTTTTTCTTTAATGGTTTTCTAATTTCAGGAAGTTTATCAATATGGTGGTTTTGAACTGAATAACCAACCCCGCATCCTGAAAGGAGTAAAAACATAATTTCTGAAAAAGCTCTATGGTCATCTATGGGAAGATAAGAACAATTGAAAATACGAGCATTATTTATTTCAATGGGTTTACCTGCAAATTGCATAGATCGCATTGATGGAAGAATCTTTTTATCATAAACATATTGGTACACATCTTCAATTTCCTCTTTTAATTTTGGATATTTTTCAATGTGCATTTCTTTGTTTCTAGTAACTAGTTCTTCCCAAGTTTCTCTTCGGTTTAGTTCAGGGACGTATTTTGCATATTTCATATGCACTGTAACGTCAGATAGTATGCTTTGTTCAATGTTCATTTTTGTGTTTTAGTGGCTATTTTGTAGTTTAAAAAATTGATTTGCTAATATTTCTTTATCCATAGAATTTATTTCAGTAGCATAACCTTTATTTGTATTAGATGTAGGTTCTAGTTCTTCATTGTTTTCACCTAATAATTCAAACCTACCAGTAGTAGTATCAATTTTCGAATTATATGTTAGGCCATCCATACCGTATCTGTTTTTCATAATGTGAAATCTTCCCAAACCATTGATCTTGTCTTGACGTTTTCTAGAGAGGGAAATGGCCACATCTGCTATCATTAATTTATCATAGCTTCCTGCGGCCTTATCTCCTTCAATAATTTCATCTTTCGCGCCAGCCCTATTAACCTGAGATGCAGTCCATACAGGTATATTAAGTTGGCGCGCAAGACCTTTGGTACTAATATAAATATCATCTATTTCTTCTTTACGTTCCTTAGATTGTCTTTTTGCAGAAAGAAGGTCAACATAATCAATAATAATCAAATCTGGTTTAACTTCTGAGTCTGTACATTTTTGAATATGTGATTCTAAGGTTAGAATAGATGCTTTTTTAGGTGGGTATTCTTTAATAATAAGATTACCAGGTAATTTATCAATTACAGGAGATATTTCTGTTTTACGCTTATCAATTTCATTTACAGGTATTTGGGAAAAATAAGCATCATAGCGTTTACCAACATAACTTTCTCCTAATTCTAATGTGTAATGTATTACATTAAACCCTAGTTCAACAGCATGTGCTCCCATTGCTACTAAACACCATGATTTACCTCCTCCAGGGGAACCAAACACAATCCCCAAATCTCCATTCCCTAATCCCTGTTGAAGTAAAGTATTAAATTCAGGAAAAGGAGTAGGAATAATTTTTCTTTCTTCTAAACGATAGCGACTTTCTAAATCTTTAACGTATTCATGTCCTATATTTTTGTCCTGGCCTGCTTTTAGTGCTCCATCTACTAATAGTCTGATAGAATCATAATCACCAGCATTTAGTAGTTCTACTGAGTCTAGTAGAGCATTTTTTAGTTGTTGGTTTTTACAAAAAGAAGCAAATTCTCCCTTTACATAATCTAAATCTGTATCTGTTTCCCAGATACGGTAACATTCTCTTAACTGTTCTATTATAGCAGTTTTAAGAACATCATTATTTAGTTTTTTTACTTGTATTTTTAAGTACTCCATAGTAGGAGTAGTGTGGTATTCATTATAATAGAGAACAATTTGTTTAATTACCCATTTATGGGAATGGTTGTCCCAGTAATCTTCTTTTAGAATATCATGTATAGTTTGTAAAAACTTTTTATCATTCAATAAACAAGCAATTACTTTTATTTGAAAAGAAGATCCATATGCTTCTAAACTTCCTAATGTCATTTGTTATAACCAGTTAATGTTTTAAAATTTTCTTGTAACCAATATTTAGGATTTCTTATAGATGTTCCTAAACCATCTTGTGTGTATAATTTTATAAATACTTCTTGATTTAAATCATATGCCTTTTTTTCTATTAATTCCTCTAATATATGTTTTTCTTTTTGATCTATCAAAGGATTTTGTAGGTCCATTACTTGAAAATTTTTCCTTAAATCACTTTCCATCATTACTATTCTAGAATATATAACATTTTCTTTATATTTTTCACCACTTATTTGTAGAATATCTTCTAAAGAAATTACTTTTTCTTTTATTTCAGGAAATAATTTAATAAGTTTTTTCTCTCCTAAACCTTTTACTCCTTTTACTACATCTGATTTATCCCCGAGGAGAGTTTTATATAAAATAAAATTTTCAGGTAATACTCCTATTTTATTTATTATTGTTTGGGGATAATAGTGTTCTTTTTCAGTAGGACGATATACAGTAATATTATCATTTACAAGTTGTATAAAGTCTTTATCGCTGGAAACAATAGTTGCTTTTGAATTTTTATGTTTGATAGTAATATGGTTAGCTAAATATGCTAATACATCATCTGCCTCTACTTTATCAATACTTGTTATTTTTACAGGTAAACACTTTAGATATTGTATTAATCTAGATAATTGATCAATTTTAGCATCATTTTCTTCCTCTAAATTTTCAAAAACTTCCCAATTAGTAATACGGGTATTATTTCTATTAGATTTATATTCGGGGAGCAGGTTTTTTCTATTATTTGAAGAACCTACTCCATCGAATACTATATAAACAGAAGTTGGTTGGTTTAGTTTAATTAATGAACCTAAAGACCTTAAAAAACCACTTAATCCACCTATATGAATACCATCAGGGTTAACATAGTTAAGCATGGCAAAATTTCTAAAAAATAAATTTAGACCATCTATCAGTAATACTCTGCTGTGTTTTGAAAAGGAGACAGTATCCTCTTGATTTAAATTATCAAGTAATTTTAAAAGATCTTTAGACATACTATTTAATCGGGTTCTTGTTCAAACACATTAGTTGGTTCAAAGTCACTACTTTCTTCAAAAATATCAAAGTCAGTACCTCCTAATACTTTAGACCATTCTTTAGTGTGTTTTTCTTTATATGATTTTAATGATTTATCATCATCCTCAATAAAACCATGAGGGGTCATAATGATTTTACCTCTGGTGGTGATTCCGTTGATGTGGTTTTTATCAATTTGTAGATTAGTACGTTTAGCAAATTCTACTTGTTTACCATCCTTAATCGCTTTGATTTTAGAAGTACCAGCATTAGCTACATTACCAAATGTTACTACAAAAGTTGCATCATACCACATAGCAAAACCACCTTTATTCATCATTTTAGGTTGAGACATAGGGGTTTCTGCTTTAGCTGCCCATACCTTATTGACACATACTAATGTATTAGTATATGGAGATGATTCTTTACGGGACATTACAATTTTCTGGTTTACATTATTTGAAAATTGTGTTGACATTGCTCCAGCGTTCCATTCATTATTGTTTTTGTTTGATTTAATGGACATTTCACAAGGAATTGAGCCAATTGAATCCCATAAGAATAAAAGATCATAAGGTAAATTCCCTTTCTTCTGTTCATCAATCAGATCCAAAATAAAAGCAGCTACATCTTCGATAGTATTAAGAGTTTCTCTATCTGCATATAAAAACTGTCCTTTATAGTCAATGATTTCCCCTGTAGTATCATCAACTACTGTGTCTACTTGTAATCCCATCTGCATAGCATGCTCCCAATTCCATTTCATTTCAGTAATAATAAAAACGGGGAGTATACCTGCTTTTTGAGCAGATACGGCTGCTTCAATTAGTCCTGTTGTTTTACCTGTATCTGAATGGCCTCTTAGTAGGACAATATGCCCCATAGGAATACCAGGTACACTAGTAGTGCTTTGGAAAGCAGGGGAGAGAGGGACCCAACGTTGGGGTTTGAATTTAACGTTGGTCCCTAATCCTTTTTTATTTTTAAAAGATTCTAGATTAAAACTAGAACGCAGTTCAGCAGAAACTGCTTCTGTAAGAGATTTCTTTGATCTTGCCATAATTAGAAGGGTAAATCATCATCCTCATCATCAGAAAAAATAGAATCAAACTTATCCTTCTTACCATTGTTACTGGAAAGTTGGTAGTTGGGTTTAGACTCTTCTTTAGGAGTTTCTTCTTTTATGTCAACAGTTGAACTAACATCAACATTATCATCATCCTCATCATCAGGGGCAAGCCATTCTTGTAAAAATGCTTTAATCTCATTGTATTCATACTTTTTGAATAGCTCCAAAGGATTAGGTTGAGTTTCTAACCATTCCTTAATTTGAGTTTTACTTTCAGCTAATGGAGTAGTTTTAGGTTTAACACGTACTGATGACTTGTTGTAAGCAGTTCCAGTAACATCTGGACCTACTGTATCAACAGTGATGTCTCTACCTTCCAAAATGTCTGTGAAATCCCCAATATCTTCATCATCTGCTAGTGATAAAAATTCCATGTAAATGCCTTTACCAAATTCCCACAAACGTACTCCTAGATGTTCTTCACCACGTACAATAACGGGAACTAATACTCTCATTTTAGGCTGTAGCTTTTTAGCTAACTTAAAGTTTTCTTTATCTTGTGTTTGATAAAGTTGTTGAGCAAATTCCTTAATAGGGTCTTTTTCACCCCAGTTCATTGGAGAAGAAATAGTACGTTTTCCAATACCGTAATGGAAATACATTTCTTTGAAAGGATTTTCCTTGTCGTAAGCAGAAGGAACAATTCGAATGATTTGTTTTCCTACAGATGGTTTCCAAAAATTCTTTTTTCGATCAACACCACCAGATTGACCACCTTTTTTAGACATTGAGTCTAATTTCTGTCTAATAACATTTAGATTCATAATAACTTTTTTGTTTATTGTTTTAAATATAAGAACAAAAACCTACTTTTCCAAATTTTTTGGTGTAGATAGGTTAAAGCTCAACAATTTTATAAATTTTGGTCCCCAACGATTTAAATTCCCCTTGTTGGGTAAGAAGTAAGGTATTTCTATATTGCTGCCAGGGTACCATGTATTTGGGGTCTACTATACCCCCATTTAGTTCTCTTATTAGTTCGTTTAGTGCATTGATAGTATATAAAGTATTATGCTCTTTTTTTCTATGAACTAATACTGTATTTTCAGGTATTATATTTTGTGGGTTTTGGTCTACATTATATGTACATACAAATTGGTTAGTTTTTTTTATCTCTAAAACAAAAACTTTATTATATAGTATTCCAAAATTATCTTTTATATAATCTATAAAGCTGTCTATTTGTTGTTCTTCAACAAATGTACAGAAAAGTCTATTTTTCCCCATGATGTTCTCTTGTCCGGGATAAATATCATAGGGGAAGTAAGGAGTCGTAGTTAAGGCCATGTTTTATTTTTACTTTCAAGTTGTACTTATCGAATATATTTAATATATCCTTAATAATTTGTTTTGTATCTTTTTTAGAATAATCTATTAAAAAAGCATCATAAGTATAAAGAACTAATTTACTTTTTTTACCTTTCAATAATGTAAAAATATCCTTTAATATCAATGTATTGTTACTAGTTTCATAGTTTTGTAAAAGATAATTAAAAAGTTTAAAAGGATTTGGTTTAGATATGTCTGTTAAGGCATATTCTGAAATAGGGGCTAGTATATGATTGTTATTTTTAAATTTTGAGTATGTTTCGTTTATGTATTCTTGGCATTGTGAGAAATAAGGGTGGTCTAGATATTCTTTTTGTATACCCCCATATAATTGCTTAAACACATTTTCTTTTCCTATTTCTTGGTAAAGAGTATCAATATTGAAAGGAGCCCCAGTTAATTTAGCAGCTAGTGTAGGGTGATAGGCAGTTATATCTATTTCTATAAATAAATCGTTTTGTGGTATAAATGCCTTTCTAGATCCATCTTTTTTATTTAATGCTGTAAAATTAATACCATTAAAAGAATTACTTGGTCTTCTTGTAGTTGTGTATAAGTTATAGTGTGTAAATATTTTGTTATCAACAATTGAATAGGAAGAATGGTTAGTTTCATAGTGTTTATTAAATTTATCTAAATTTATAGTTAACCCACTTTTTTCTAAAAAATGAAAAACATGTGTAGTTAAATCATTATAAAAATTAAAAGACAATGGTTTATCTTTTTTAAATATGTGTTTTATATTATCATATATTTCTTCACATCTCTCATAGTGTTTTACTATAGGGATAACTTTATTTACATCGTTTCTATGGTTATATAACTGATAAAAATGGGTATGTACTTTAGTATTGATATTTAGTTTTTCTTTATATTCTATAAAATTTATATCAATAATATTTTTGTGTTTAAAATGATACAAAGAAGATTTTTTATCTCTTAAATATATAGTATCAAAACTGTCTAATAATTGTTTTAAAAGAGAAGGAGAAACGGATCCTGCATCATTATGTTCTAAAGAAAATATAAATCCTTTTTTATATTCTACTGGTCTTATGTAAAAAATAATAGGAGTAGATATGCGAGGATGATAAAGGTCATTTCCCTGGATTATTTCAACATATGCCTCTTTTATATCTTTGTTTTTATTAACATCGATAAAATATTGCAGTTGAGTATTATTTTCTACTAACCAAAACATAACCTTTTTTTTTAAAAATAAAAAAAATATTTTACTTAGACAAAGTACTCACTAAAATCTTTAAAGTAATTGGTTAAACCATATAACTTTTGTCTTCTTTCTTGTAAAGATACATTTTGTTTATTAGTAAGGAACACTTGTTCTCTGTTTTCTCCTTTTGTAACCCATAATATAGTAAAAGGAAGGTAAGCAGCAAAATTATATTGGGGAAGTTTATTAACAATATTATTATAATCTTCTTTACTAGTTTCAATATATACTAAAGATGATACTCTCTTTAAAAAATACCGAGTAAATGAGGGATATCCCGGAGATGGTTTAACTCTTTCAGGTTCTATTAATGAAGAAGGGGGTGGTGGAATGTTTTTACTTTTCCTTACTGAATCATATACTGTATTTGAATTTACAATAGGGGTTTGTTCTAAACCTTTAGTATCCTGAGTGAATTCATCCCTTTTATTTGTTAAATCTGAAATAAAGATTAGTTGTTTTGATTCTCCATCATTTGGGTTTTTTCCTGAAAAAATGGTATTATTGGATAAAATATAGTAGTACCCTGTGTATGGTTGGCTATTAGAAAGATATACTAGCTCATTTCCATTAGTGTATTGGTTGGTTAATATTTGGGACTTAGGAATATACATTATGCCAAATTACGGATATTAAAGTTATCTATTAATTGTATTAGTCTAGAAGTTAATTTACCTTCTTGTCGTAGTATAGCTTTATTTAACTCCTTAAACATTTTAATATTATTTTGGTCTGTTTCATTTGGACCACTAAATGATAGAGTAGTTGTTTCTGTAGTTCCTTGTTTCCAATTTGTACTCATATAATTAACTACATTATTAATATACCCTGTAGTTGCTTGTTGAGTTTGGCCAATAGATCCAGGAGGAGCATAAGTATTTATTATTTGTTTAATATTATTTAGCTTTCTTCTAGTAAAGTATCCTTCTAAATTTTTCAATCCTGCTCTAACTCCATTTGTTTCTGTATCAAACACAGCAAAATACCCAATAGAATTAGCTCCTCTAAATCCTTCTTTTATACCTATAAAACCATTAAATTGAGGACCACTATTTGGACGTAAATTAAATGGATTATTATCTATAAATGTACTGTACCTTCCTGGGAGGATAGTTACAGTGCCCGTTGTTGTTTGTACTTCATTAGGGGGTTGAATCACTTGGGCTAATGGGATATTTACAACATTTTCTGGTGTTTTTTCTTCTTCTCTAAACACAGAAATAGCAGATACTTGAGTTACCCACCTGTTAATTTCTATTTTGTGAGATATTCCTAATACTATAAAATCAATATTATTGTATTGTAATGGTAATACTTCACTATCTCCAAAAACATTATCAAAAGTAAATCGTTGGTATGGCTTTATTCCACTAATACCATATAAAGTAAGACTTACTTTTAATGGTATAAAACTAGGGTTTGATTGGTTAGTTTCTGTGAATTTTCCTATTACCGCCTGATTGAAGTCTCTTATTATTGATGAATTATTAGATAATTCTGTACTTTTAGCTATAATTTTACCCCCAAGAATATTTTTATTAACAGGTTGTTGGTTTTTAATTATTTCAGTATATGCCTTTAATTGGGAGTTAAATATATTATTTAAAAAAGTAGTGGAGGTTATAAAACTTGAATTAGGTCTGGTAATTTGTTTTTGGTTATATATTCTATCTTCTAATCCTTTACTTAGTCGGCTAAAAGTAACTGCATCTTCTGATATTTGGTTGCCTTGGGCTTGTGCTCCAATAGCAATTGATGTTGCTACATCTTTAGTTATTTGGCTTTGAACATTTATGTCTTCTACAAAGGTACCTAAACCTTGTGGTTTGATTCGTGTTATAGTACCGGCCTCGGGAGGCAATATAGTATGTATGTTTTTTATTTTTTTCTGGTTAAAATCAACTATTTTTAATATTCTTTCATCATCAATAATGACTTGAATATTGTTTATTCCCCCTAGTAGTTTATTTATTTCATCACATATTGTTTGAAGAAAACTACTTAAAGTTAATTTACTAGAAGGATTATTAGATAATATAACCATTAATCTGGATAGGTAACCAATATTAAGGTAAACAAAATTTAAATTTCCTACTTGTGGAAAAACATATTTGTCGATAGATCCAGCAACTAAAGGAATATTAGCTTCATCTTTTAAAGTTGCATTTAGATTATTTAATTCATCTGCATTTCCTCCCTCTGACTGGAAGAAAGTAATAGGGGCAAAATTAGCAAATTGAACTTTATTTGTATCTTTTGGTTTTCTATCACTTCGTACCCCATCTTCTAATTCTAAATACTCATTATATATGTAAAGAGTACTTAAATTTCCTGATATTTGGCTAGATAAATGGTAAAAGGGTTTATTACTTTCCCAATCAATTTCTAGAAGAGGTTCTTGTGTAGCAAATAAATTAAGGTTATCACTTATAAACCTTAAAAGAGATTGAAAAGACATATATACCTCAAGCCCATTATCCGAGGTCTCAATAGCATTAAATCCCCTATAAGTAGCTGTACTATTATTTTTTATAAATTCTATAAATGGTAATTCTGAAGCCATTATATATCAACAGTTATTATTGGTACAACTTTATTATCTCTATCAACAGTTTGGGTTCGTGTTATAGTGCGAGCAAAATAACTTTCAATTATTCTTTCAATCAATGGGTCTCCTGAAAGATTAGAGGATCCTTTTCTTTCATACTCATCGTTAAATTTTTGTGCTATATATTCAACAGGGAATGGATCAAGTTTTTTAGCAGGAGTTATAACATTAGTAGTCCGGGGTTGGCTTTGTGATACACTATATTTTTCAATAAAATCTTCAAAATTGGCTGTTGATATTTTTATATAAGCCATATCCTTTTGAATAGATTCTATAACAACAAGTACAGCCTCATATGCATTACTTTCAAAATATTCAGTATTACCCTCACCATCTATTATTATACCATTAGCAAGATCTATAGTGTATTCAGGTTCTAAATTTACTTTTATATTTGCTAAAAGTAGATCTATCTGTCTTTCTGTTTCAGCTATAAAGTTAGGAATTTCATTATTTCTAACCGTTTGAAGTTTATTTAGTTCTTCTATTTTATCTTTTGTTTCCTGGCTTAAAGCATTAGGGTCTGTTAAATCTAAGTTATCCGTTATACTTCTATATATGGAAAAGAATAATTTATTTAAATCAGAGACATTTACATTAGATACAACATTAGTTAGATTTTCTATTCCTTCTATTGTTTCTGATATTTTTGTAAAGTCTACTGTTATTTTATTTTCTAATACTCCTGTATTGATTTTAAGAGAGTCGATAATATCCCCAACAGAAGTAAGGTATAAGGTAATATTATAACTTAAGTCTTTATTTAATACCCAGTTGAAATTTTTTACTCTACCTACTATACCATCGTAATTATATGAAGTATTACTTCTATTGTTTATAAGTTTATTTCTTATTTTTTCAGGAGTTAATATATCTCCACTAAATAACAAGTCTAAAACAGAATGTTGGGTAATACTTTCTCGTATTCCTTCATTATTAAAATAATCAGTATGACCCCATTCTAATATCATGTGGTACCCTAGCCTAAGATATATAGCTTCAATAGCTTCAAATTGTTTTCTAGTAAAACATTTTATTTCTATAACTGACTCTCTTAATGTACCATTGTTTTTATAAGTAGAGGATACAGAAGTAATACCAGGCATTGGTCTAAATCCTTGTCCTGAGTCTGATAAGAACCCATATGCTCCCTCTAATCCGTAGTTGGAAGTAAAGGGGTCTAATTGTTGTTTATCTTTAAATATTCCACCAAATAAGACTAAATTTTTGGCTAGATTATAATTAGCAATATCATTAACACTGATGTTTAATCTTTCTGCTAATATTTGTTGTTTATTAGGATCGCTTACAGATACACCAGATGATAATTTTGCCCAAGAGGTAGCACTATTAAAAACTTGATTAAATTCAGGAGACTTTTGTAAAGTACCTAATTTTTCTTGTCTTATTTCAATTTGTTCTTTTACCCCTCTATCAAAAGGTACCCCTATTATTTTTGGTTCTCCTGCCATTATCTAGATTCATTTAGATTATTAAAATTTCCAATAATGTTACTAGGGTTACCTGGTATTCTTAGTTGGGTATTGGGTGGTGGAAAAAATGAACTAAAGGGTATTTGGGGGTTAGCTGCGGATATTATCCAATATAAACTAGAATCTTTATAGTATTGATATGCTAAGTTATCTAATCTATCTGTTTCAGTAGTAATAACATATATATCATTTTCAGAGTAAGGTATATCAGGATATATGGTTGAAGCCTTATACCTTTTTCCTTGGGTATTTCTTATAGTTTCTATATCTCTATATCTATCCATTGTTTAATTCCCCAGTGTCTACTGTAGTAGTTGGAGTATACGAAAGATAAGGGTTCTTTCCACCACTTCTTAAAGTAGGAGTTATAAATGCTGCTGCTTTTTGGTTATCTATGCTTACTCTTCTAGGTACAAAATCATGTAATGGGGTAAATGTCATAGATACTTGCCATAACATAGGACCTGTTAACATTTCTCCACCACCTCCACCAACACCCCCTTCAGGTTGGTTGAAATTAATTTCCCAATTTGATTCTTCAGGATTATTATAGGATAATGAGCGAATAATACCTGGGATTCCATACATGTATTCTCCAACCCATAATTTGACTATGTTGGCTTTCATGTATCCATTTTTATAATCAGGTGTGGTACATGAAGATAAAAAGTTTAATTTATTGTGGATGGCTTTCATTTCCACCGCCGTTTGTGGGTATATATTCCAACTTAGGTCTATATTCCTAGTAAATCCATTATAGTTGTAGAATCTTTCACCTCTACCTATATACTGTACAGGGGAATAGTCAGGGTTATAATTATCTTGTAATGATCCTAAAAATGCTCTAAAGTGAACAAAGTCGGCTTGTTGAGGATCTTCATTATCTACTACAGAAAAATAAAAAGTAATTAAATCTCTTGCACTTGCATCTAATTTATTTCCCTCATTAGCATAAGGGGAAGAACCATTAGCCGCAGAATATAATGATTGGTAATTGATTTTATCAATTGCTACTTTATCCTCATTTTTTAATGTATTAATACTAAATGAGTCCCTTAATCCTTGATCTGATTTGTCTTTTCTAGAAGTGGGATCACCTGTTCCTATTCTGGTTGTTCTATTTACTTTTTTATTACTATAATCAAAAGAATATAGTTGTTTTCTTACAGGGGAATTAAAAGAACTATTGTCTATTATTTCTTTTCTAAAGTCTTGTGTATTTTTAAAACCTGTTGATCCATCTTTTCCAATTACAAATTGATCGTCTATTTGTTTTTGAGAAAATTGAAATTCCCCATCTTTAATTGTGGGGTTAGATAATGGAATTATTGTTTTCCCTGGTCCCCCTTGTTGAGTTAAATTAGTTGCGTTGGGTCCCCCTAAATAATTTAATAGATTACCGTCATTGAAGCGATCTATTGCGAATTTATTATTTAGTCCAGTATAGCTATTGCCTGTTACTTTGGTGTTATATAATGCGGTTAATCTATTCTGGTTTACTGGGTTAGTGAATGAAGATATTCCACTAGCTATGGATTCTATAGCTGATTTATCTTTTGAGTTTTTGGGAAATACTGTATTTCTTTGTTCCTTAGTTATTTCAAGGTAAGTTCTACGAGGATCAATCCCTACTCCTGGTAATTTTCCATGTGATGCTACTCTATAACCTAAACCTGCACCTCCTACTTGGGCTAAAATATTAGCATTAAAAGAGGCAGCCCCTACTAATGTGTCTCCTATTAAATTTAGTACATTATTAGGATTTTGCCTGTTTGGTTGGCCTAATACCACAGGATTAGTAAAATCTAATAATTTTTGTTTACTAGTAAATAATAGTCCCGAAGGGGAAGCTAGAAAACGACCTATTCTAGTTAGGTCATCTAATCTATTTGATTGAGGTTTTCTTAAAAGAAAATCAGGGCTAGAGTCTCCTGGTTTTTCATCTACTCCAGGAATGTCTTTTTGAATATAAGGCTGACCACTATCTCCATTGCCAGGTGTATCATTACCATAACGAAGATATTTATTGAATCCTCTAAAGCGGGATCCAACATCAGCCAACCTATTCCTTAATGCCATTAAATTCTACCGCCTTGTCCTTCAGGAGCATTTTTTCTATAATCATTCTCAGGTAAAAAGTTTTGAGTGTAATTATAGCGAGGGGCATTAATAGGTGGGTTAAAAGATAAATCTAATTTTGAAGGGCTAGTAGGCAATACATTAGGATTAGATACTCCATCATCATATTGATTATATAAGTCATATACTAATCTTCTTACTTTAGAGTTTCCTAAAGAATATCCTGCAGTACCATCTGCCCCTGCGTGTAATGGGGAGTCTTTACTTGGATATGCCACTAGTGGGTTTTGTACACCATTAGCTCCATTATACTTAGAGTATTTGGATTTGTCGTTTTGTAATTTATCTAATAAGGCCATAATAATTTGTTTATTATAAATATTAAAAATTAAGAAATTGCACTATAATCAACCCCTCCAAATGCATCTTGACCAACATTATAACTAGTACGAGCAGTGGCATTTCCAATAGATGAATTATTTAAATTAATTTTTACATTTGTTGTTCCTGGGGATACATTTACTCTGTTTTCTGATATTCTAGATGCGGCTGCTTGGCGTTCTCCTCCTCCTTCAAAAGCAGATGATATTCCTCCTACAATTTTTCCTATGGGAGATAACACAGCATTGGTTACATCAAGAGCTGCTCCTAAAACTTGACCAATAGGACCAGTTACTATATCTACTAAAGTTTGTTGTAATTTTTCTACTGTTTTTCCAAATTCTTGTTGTAGGGTAAGTGTTTCTAATCGTTTTGCTACTTCATCCCCAGCTAAGGCTGCTATTTCTTGTTGTGTTTTTCCTCTAAATTGTTCTAGAGTTAATAAATCTGCTACTTTATCTACAGATAATCCTAAGGATTGGGCAAATGCTCTTTGGGCTAAAACATTCATTCCTTGGAATTCGGACAATGACCCTACTTGGCTTAATAATTCTCCTTGAAGGCTTTCTATATCATTGGTTAATGCAAAAAACCTAGCTCTTTCTAAATTTAATTGTTTTCCAGTTAATAGTTCAGCAGATAATTCATCACCAATTGATTGTTCAAAATCTAATAAAGCATTTTGAGTAGAAGCAATATCTTTTAGTTCTAACCCTAATGCTTTAGCTTGAGCTACTGTTCGAGCTACAGCTTCTGTACTGCCCCTAAATTGTACTAGTGTGTAATTAGAAATATTACCTATTTCCTCTAATACTTCTCTATTGTTTATTTGTACTCCTAATTGAGCGGAAACTGCTTGTGATTGTTCTAGAGCAAGATTTTTATTTTCTTCTAGTGTTTTTCCTTGTAAAGTGGATTGTTTTAATAAACCAGAAGCAGAAGAAGCAGACAATCCAATGGCCTCTTTTATTCGATTAAACTGTACTAAATCATTACTAGCTATTTTACCAATAAATCCAAAAGCAGATTGTACATCTCCTAGTGCTTTAGATAATGAAGTAGTAGTGGCTAATAAATCACCAGAAGTAGCTGCTACTTGAGATAATCTATTTTGTAAAGCTCCTGCTTCGTTTCTAGATAGTGTAAGGTTTTTAGCTAATTTTACTTGTATTTCATTAGTACGTAGTACTCCTTTAGCTAATTGTTGTACAGCAGCTAATGTTAGTGTAACTGGGTTAAGTAAATTTGTTTTTAAAGAAGTACCAGCAGAACCAAACCCTTTTTTAAATACACTAGCTGTAGTAGATCCTTCTCGGGCTGCTTCAACTTGTGCTGCTGTTAAGGCTTTATTGGCGTCAATAAAATTACCTAATACAGGTATTTTGGATAGTCCTGATAGTAAAGGGCCTGTTGTTTTTAATTTTTTATTTTGTTTTTCAACTTCTAAAGATTGGTCTTTAAGTAAGTCTTGTTGAAATTGTAATTGCTCTGTTATTGACTGTTCAATACTTTCGGCTTCTCCTAATTCAATAATACCATTACTTATAGCTTGGTTTATAGCAATACTTAAATTAGCTCGTTTAGCCTCTATTGTATTAAGTTGTTTAGCAATATCGGACTGCTTTAATGTACCCTCATTTAGAGCTATTTGGTTTTTTAAGGTACTATTTAATCCTTTGGATAAATCTTTAAAAGCAGCTGTTGTTTCATTTTTGACATTTCTTTGGATCCTATTTAATATAGAATCAGAATCATCAAGTCTATCATTTATTTCTTCAGTTATGGCTGCCCCTACAGCATTAATAGCATCTCTAATGTATGAGATTTCTTCTATTGTTCTGTTGATGTTTGTATTATCAGCCATATATGATAAATATTAAGGGACACCGTTTTTAAGATGTCCCCCCGTTGTAGTTTATTTTATTTCCCCTAGCATAACTAGGTACTTGAACTGCTCCTGTTTTTACTTTATTAGTAAATTCTTCTACAGATTCTCCTTTTTTATTTTCTGCTATTTTTTCCCAGTATTCTTTTATTTGGTGGTAAGTGTATTTTCTTAACCACAAAGGCATGTTGTATACAATATCGTAACTATATCCTCCTTGCCCAAAAAATACTATTTCGTGTATTTGGTCAAAAATATGTTTCCTATAATCAGTACTCAGGCCAAAAAAAGTTAATATTAATTGGAATATTAACGCCCTCCTCAACGTTATCTGGGCCGTCAAAGTTGAAAGTCATATCAACATCGGGTTGTACTTGCTTAATATAGTCACGTAATGCTTTTGAATCCCTAGCTAACAAATATTGGTCTACAAATTCCCTAATAGCAGATTGTTCTGGGTTGCCTTCTACAGATGTAATCATGTATTTTAAACGGGTAGATACATCGGGAGTAAGGTCTTTGTTTACTTTTTTAAGAGATTCAATTTCGCTTTCTACTTTTTTAACATCTCCTACTGTTAATAATTTAAAAGTAATTTTTGTTTTAGATGTAGGAAGAGTAAATTCAAAAGCATTTTTACCCTTTTTAAAAAGAGATTCATCAATTTGTTTATCTTCTACTTGTGATAGGTCTACTGTTACCTTTTCTCCTTTATAAGTAAAAGAATAATCTTTACCGTATCCTAAAATACGAGCTGCTAACATAATAGCATTTTGGTCTCCCAATAATAAATCTTCATAGTTAATTTGGGTTACAATAAGGGATTGTAATAGTTTATCTAAAACAATTCCTTTTTTAATGTAGTTTGGGTTGGTTAAAATATCCTCTTCTCTAGCCGTCATATATTTCATTTCTATATGACCTTTTGATAGTAAACTATCTTCGGAATATAACAAACCTTTAGAGGGGAGATCTACAATCTCCGTTGGCATTTGAAAATTACTCATAATCTGTTTTTAAATAACGTTATTTTTGCTGATAAATATAGTAAATATAAGAAAGGGCTCATCAATAGACAAGCCCTTTTAAAAAAATTATGAGTGTATTTATTAGAAGTTTAATACGCAATAATCCATAGCTAATTCCATTGTGATGGTTTGAGCTACTGATTCATTATCATAGTTATAAGCTCCAAAAGCAGCACTGGTGATAAGGCAACCTTTAAGTATCCATTCGGAAACAATATCTCCTACAGGACCAACAACATTAAAACGAACATCTTTTTTATAAAAGTCTGAGTAGCCATCTCTACCAGTTACTGATTCGTGGTGAAGACGTACCCATTCCATTACTGCTTGTGCTCCAGAGGGAGTAATTGGATCATATAAATCAAGAGTTACATTGTTCCATTTTGTTTTTCCTTTTACTTTACGGTAAACATTGATATGGTTTAGTACAATTTCATCTTGGGTTAATCCTAGTCCTGAAATGCCTTTTATGATATAAGAAGGAAATCCATCTACATATAATATAAAACGATTCTGTTGCTTTGGTTCAAAAGCATTAAAGAAAATTTCGTTTGAATCTAATATTGCCATTTTGTTTGTTTATTATAAATATGCCTATCTTTATTTTTTACTGTGGGAACTCAGCTCCTGTTGGTAAAATATTGAAATCTAAAATAATATATTCTGCTGTTCTAGTAGGTTGAATGAATATTTGTCCTACTAATTGATTCCTATCAATTACATCAGGAGTATTATTGGTTTCATCCATTACTACTCTAAATGAATATAATCCTTGTCTTGCTTGAACAGCTTCCAAAAACGGATTCACTTGTGATAGGAATGAATTTCTAGTGGCAATTGTATTTTGTTCAAATACTAAATTATTTGCTACTTGACCAATAAAGTCTTTCAAAGCAATCAATAAACGACGAACATTTACTCTATCTAAAGCTGATGATTTTGTTTGTAATGTTTTCTGTCCGAAAATTACAATACCTTGTCCAGGGAAAGTAGCAATTGGATTTACTTTTCCTTGATATAAACTATCGCGATCAGTTGAAGATAATTTTCTTTCAGCGCGCAATACAGTACTTAAACCACCTCTATTAAATCCTGCTGGTGCAAACCACTCAGCAGCTGTATTATCATTAAATGCATATACTCCTGGGATCATTGTTGAAGCTGGTACCCAAACTTGTTTTCCTAGTTCAGGATCACTTACTTGTACCCAAGGCCAATATGAAGCAACAAATGAGTTATCTACAGATTGTGCTTGCGATTTAACTGAAGTAACTGTTGAATTATATTTAACTAAATCAGCAACAAAAATTGCATCTCCTCTATTCTGGGTATTAGAAATTAATGTTGAAATTTGAGAAGAATAATCTGCTCTATATAATCCAGGAGCAGAAATAATGTTATACTTATAATCATCTTTATTTGATAGTAAGTTAATTACATTATCATAATTATCTCCTATTAATCCTTGAGAATCATTTGCATCGATTGAATTATAGAATTTAGCTCCTGCTTTTACACCACCTGTGGCACCACCAAATGATCCACTAGATACAATAGGAATAGAGGCAGTATAATTTGATTTAGCAACTCCATTATTATCAAAATAATCAGGGGTTGGGTTATTTACTGCTTTGATTCTTACGTAGCGAGAAGCATTAGGGAATGAACCACTATCTTGTACATAATAAGTACCACCACTAGAAGTTAATGTTTGTTTTCTATCACCAATAACTCTAGCAATATAATTAGATGATTTAGGATCAAGTGATAAACCAGCCCATGTTTCTAAAATTGTTTTACTATTACTTGTATCATTACCTTGGCGAACTAATAAAGTAAAAGTTCCACTGCCAGTATCTGCTTGAGAAATTTCCCATCTAAGATTATCTTCAGATCCAGAAGGTAATGCTCCTGATACTTCAGTAGAAAAACTATTCATAATTTCTCCTTCAGAAATTGTTTCTAATTCAAAAGCATTAACGTTTGGAGCTCCTGCAGATGAAGATATGCTAGATGTAGCAGAAGTATAAGATCCACTTACTACCCTAGCTACTAATAATGATGTACCACCATTGTTAAAGTAGTTATAAGCGGCAATTGAAGTGAAATATGAATAAGTATCACTACCACTAGTAAAAGCGGCTCCAAACTTATTTTTATAATCGGAGTAACTAGTTACTATAGTAGGGATTTCAACAGGTCCTTTTACAGTAGGTCCGATAATAGCGGCTCCTACTTCAATAGGCTGTTGTGTAATAAATGATTGGTCATTTTCTCTTTGGAAAACTCCAGGGGATACTATTTGTTCGGCCATTTTATTTTATTATAAATATTATGTTTTTTTGTAAAAAGTGTTTTAATATAACTATTTGTTATATATACATTACGGTAAAGCAAAAATCACCATTCACTGTACCACTTGTTTCCCTAACTCTAAATGTTCCTGTTGATAATGATTCTACATATATATTAGAATTAGGAGTGGATGTAAATACTGTAGAACCAGAGGCTAACGTAGCGGTAACCCAAAATTCAGTTTGAAATGTTTTACCTGCTAATTCTGTAGGGGCTTGTATTGGGGAAATTCCTGCTGTTAGAGTATCTGCTCCAGCAAGTATTCCTAAATTACCGTTAATAAAGCTAGATCCAGATGGCTTATATTCTCCTGCTACTTGTTGGGTTAGATCTGATGTTTGAGCATTGCTTACTGAAAAAGATGAAGTTGCTGTTGGTGTTGCCACCCAATCTGAGTCTCCTACCCAGGCGTATCCTGGATTGATATTTGGAACTGATCTTGCAGCTCCCGGTCCGTTGATTACCCCGGAACCATTGGATGCTTTCTTTTCTACATTTCCTAATTTTTGAACTAAAGCCGATCCTGTCGGAGCTACATTTGTATACCCTCCTCCGACGGCAACAAAAACCTCCTGTCCGGCCTCAAAATCATCTGTATCAACTCCGTTAATAAATCCGTCTACCAGTCCCACTCCTTCTGCTCCTATGGCTAATTGCTCTCCGGCAATTATACCGGCCGGCATTAGGGTAGAATCTCCGGCATCTGCTGGTACTACTCCGGCTAAATTACCTCCAGTACCTGACCCGGTAACAAAACAAGGCGTTCCTTTGGGGATTATTCCTCCGGAAA
>Ga0070746_10000632_pt1 | contig 20989 bp, 16 predicted proteins | sample VirMetDEL_Mar_21_FD_77016 | JGI IMG/M metagenome (GOLD analysis project Ga0070746, IMG submission 77016) | Aqueous microbial communities from the Delaware River and Bay under freshwater to marine salinity gradient to study organic matter... | ecosystem: Environmental > Aquatic > Marine >...
ACGCGACCAAGATAATATCCTAGTTGCATTATTTGCTCTCCGGTGTCCACTCTCTAGCGAAAGATGTCACTGATGTGCCACCTTGTAGACTAGCGTGTGGTTTGAGTTTGAACGCCACTGAGCCGTCTTCTTTAAGGATAAAGAATTCGAACATCTCTCTGATGCTAGTCATCGCGTAGCTGTCAGGTCCTTCCTTCGCTTTTTTATCGAAGTTAGGGTTCGCTACTTTAGCGTCCAAGTTGAGGTTACCGCCTTTAGATACTGATAACGCTCTGTCTTTACGAGCCTCGATGGTGTCAACATCAAAGCTAGTTTCATATTTAGATTTAGCCATAATAATCTCCTATTTAGCTAGTTATGTAAGTAAACCATTTACTCACTTCATAAACCTATATGGAAGAGACAGCTTGTCTGGCCTTTGTCTTGAGCCACTGCTATAAAACTGAAACAAGGTTCCAAACGTTGAAAACAGAAAGGTAGTTACGAAAGCGAATCGGGGTCGGGGGTAGGTCGCTGGCAGAGGGGAGGGGGAATGTGAACGCGATATAGAAAACATTTTTCAAAAAAAATTTTCACGCAAAAATTTACAAGTTATCTACAAATAAGATATGCTTACGATATGAGCCTTGTAGCAAATCAAGAAATGCAAGTGACCGAAGAAGACAGAATTGAACTTCAGTCCCATTACCCATACGCCGGAGTTAAATTGTCCGAGCTTTCTGTACAAGAAGAAAGGCTAGTTTTGTTTCATTTGAGAGGACTAAGTAAAGCTGCAGCTGGACGGGCGGCAGGCTACCGCAACATGGATCATGTGTACGAGGTTTTTAAAAAACCAAAAATAGAACAAGCAATCGGGTACCTAAGAGAAGAGATGCGTGAAGAGGTCAGGTTCGATCGAAACACGGCCACCACCATGTATCTTGAGGCTCACCGAAAATCGGCCACCGCCACAGAAGAAAAAAACGTGGTCGACTCCTTATGTAAACTACATGGGCTATTCGCTCCTGAACAAGCGACCCAGGTCAATATAAATGTAGACAAGATCCAACAACTAGAACGGTTGCCGGATGCCGAGCTTTTAAAACTAGCTGGCGTAGACACTTCATACTTAGAACCAAAAGGAGATAACAATGACTAAATATGCACAACAAGCGAAAGTTACTAAAAAGAAAATGAAGAAAAGCAAACTAACGTCTGCTCAAAAAACTTTGCCAAAATTTCTTCAGAAAAAAATATTAGCTAAGAAGGGGAAAAAATAATGCATTGTATAAATCAAAAGCCAAAGAAAATGAAGATGGCTAATAAAAAGAAATCTAAAGGTACAACCAAGAGGGGTTATCGTGGCGGTAAAAAGAAAAGCTACTAAACGAAAAAACACAAAGAGAAAAGGTGCAACACCTACCAACAAAGCTCTATACTCAAGAGTAAAAGCAGAAGCTAAAAGAAAATTTAAAGTTTATCCTTCAGCCTATGCCAATGGTTGGTTAGTAAGAACCTATAAAAAACGTGGCGGTGGGTATAGATAATGGCTAAGCCTACTGGTGGCCTAACCGCGTGGTTCGGTAAAGGACCAAAAGGCGATTGGGTAGATATCGGTGCTCCAAAAAAGAAAGGCAAATACCAAGCTTGCGGTAGAAAATCCGCTAAAGGTAAAGGTAAACGCAAATACCCAAAATGCGTTCCAAGATCAAAAGCTAATTCAATGACTGCGGCTCAGAGAAAAAGCGCAGTTAAAAGAAAACGTGCAGCGGGCAACCCAGGGGGAAAACCACGCAACGTAAAAACTATAGTTAGGAAAAGAAAACCTGCAGTGAAAAGGAGGACCCGTGCCAAGAAAAAGAGATAACATGCCCAAACGGAATAAAAAAAACTTCCGTTCTACAAAGTCTGGCGCCGGTATGACTAGAGCAGGCGTAGCAGCCTACCGAAGAAAGAATCCTGGGTCAAAATTAAAGACAGCAGTAACAGGAAAAGTTAAAAAAGGATCAAAAGCAGCTAAAAGACGTAAATCTTACTGCGCTAGAAGCGCAGGACAGATGAAAAAGTTCCCAAAAGCAGCTAAAAACCCAAATTCTAGGCTAAGACAAGCCAGAAAGCGTTGGAAATGTTAAAAAAAGGAGAAAACTATGGGCTATGGTAAAGGATATCCTAGAACGTCGGTAAAAAAACCTAAAAAAACTAAAAAGAAGACTAAAAAAGCTAAAAAATAAGCGTGACAGACCTTCAAAAGCTAGAATGCTATAAGTGTAAGAAACTTTTAGCAGAGAATCTCGTATTACCTAAAGGTTTATGCGTGTATTGTGCTGCCGACGAAGCAGAACAGCTTCCCCAACCGAAAAAACAGAACAAAGAACAAAAAGCAGCGCACACAGCACAATTACGGGCCGAACAAGAGCTCGCGAAGAGAATACTAGCACGAAAACGCATGTTGCCTTTTGTAGAAAAGTTTAATCCGGATTACCAAGCAGGTTGGGTACACAAAGATATCTGTAAAAGGCTAGAGAAGTTTAGTGAAGATGTAGCTAATAAAGAATCCCCCCGACTGATGTTGTTTATGCCCCCGCGGCATGGCAAATCTACTTTAGCTAGTATCGCTTTTCCTGCTTGGCATCTTGGACGCAACCCAGACCATGAATTTATAAGTTGTTCCTACTCTGGATCTTTGGCTATGAGTTTCTCAAGAAAAGTTCGACAGGTTCTAAGAGAGCCGAGCTATAAAAAAGTTTTTGAAGAAACAAGATTGGACAAAGATTCTCAGTCAGTAGAGTCCTGGCAAACAACCCAAGCCGGTGGGTATGTTGCAGCTGGTGTCGGTGGTGGTATCACCGGTAAAGGTGCGCACATATTATTAATCGATGATCCGATAAAAAACAGAGAGGATGCAGAATCTGAAAATAATCGCGAAGCGACCTGGGACTGGTATACCTCAACAGCTTATACTCGTCTAGCGCCGGGTGGCGGGATCTTAGTTATTTTAACTAGATGGCACGATGATGATTTAGCGGGCAGACTATTAATGGCCAGTGAGAACGGCGCCGATGATTGGGAAGTTGTTAAGTATCCTGCGCTAGCTGAAGAAGACGAAGAGTTTAGAAAAGAAGGCGACCCGTTGCATCCCGAACGTTACACAATAGAATCTTTAGAAAAAATACAAAAAGCAATCGGGCCTAGAGATTGGACGGCTCTGTACCAACAAAACCCAGTGTCAGACGAAGGGGATTATTTTACCCGCGACATGATCCAATATTATGACCCACCCGACTTAGACTATGATAGACTTCGATATTATACCGCTTGGGATTTGGCGATTGGACAAAGGGATCGGAATGACTACTCAGTAGGTATGACTGTTGGGATCGACGAGTACGATAATATGTTCGTGGTTGATGTTATCCGCGGCAGGTATGACGGTTTTGAGTTAGTAGAAAAAATTCTAGATTTTTATGAGCAATGGCGTCCTGGAGTTATAGGTATAGAGAAGGGACATATAGAAATGGCAATTGGGCCTTTCTTACAGAAAAGGGTTTCAGAGCGTGGATTACATTCCGCGTATTTTAAAGATTTAAAAGTAGGTAGGCGTGACAAAGAAGCAAGGGCTAGAGCTATCCAAGGTCGGATGCAACAGGGAAGAGTATTTTTTCCAGAGAACGCAGTTTGGACGGGCCCACTCGTGGCTGAGCTTTTACGTTTTCCTAACGGCGTGCACGACGACCAAGTTGATGCCTTGGCTTGGGTTGGTTTAATGATGAGTGAGTACGCAACTTTTTATGAAGCGCCAGAGCATGTACCTTCGTGGCGCGATAGGTTAAGATATATAGCAAAAGGACCGAAGAAGAAGTCCGCAATGAGCGCATAGTATGGCATACAGAAATAAAACTAAAAAGAAGTTAGATAAAGGGGAAGAACTTACACTAGCAAAAACCCAGTGGAACTCATACACACGTGCGCGAGACAACGGCCACGAAGACTATGTGCAACTGGCAAAAAAATGCGATATGTATTATCGCGGAGACCAGTGGGATGAGTTCGATATGCAAGAACTCGATGATCAGGGCAGACCTGCTCTAACCATAAATACCATCTTACCTACGATCAATGCTGTGCTCGGAGAACAGAGCACGAAAAAAGCAGATATAACATTTAAACCCAGAGGCGGTGGCAACCAAGATGTTGCTGATGTTCTAACAAAAGTTTACCAACAGGTAGCAGACAACAATAAGTTAGAGTGGGTAGAGAACCAAGTATTCTCTGATGGGTTGATCCAAGACAGGGGTTACTTTGATGTGCGAATAGATTTTTCTGACCACATACAAGGGGAAGTTAAGATAGAGGCAAAAGACCCGTTAGATATTCTTATAGACCCAGATGCAAAACACTACGACCCAAGAACTTGGAATGAGATATTTGAAACCAAGTGGATGAGTGTTGAGGAGATAGAAGAAACATACGGGCAAGACCAAGCAGACAAGTTAAGAATGTTAGCAGAGACAGGTACAACTTTGGGCGCAGACTCTATGGAGTTTGAAGAAGAAAGGTATGGAGATACTGACGAATACAATTACGGACAACAGTACCCTGGGGATCCTGAAAACGCACGTATGCTTAGGTCGATAAGAGTTATAGAAAGACAATATTATAGACTTAAAGATTGCATGTATTATTTAGACCCAGTAACAGGCGACATGCGAGATGTGCCTCAGAACTGGACTAAAAAGAAAAGAGAAAATTTTGCTGATCAGTATGGGTTAGATATTTTAACTAAGACAGTTAGAAAAGTACGTTGGACCGTTACAGCTGACACAGTTGTACTGTTTGATGATTGGTCTCCCTACAAACATTTTACGATTGTGCCCTACTTCCCGTACTTTAGACGCGGTAAACCATTCGGTATGGTACGAAACTTATTATCTCCACAAGAGCAACTTAATAAAATTACTTCCCAAGAACTGCATATAGTAAACACAACTGCAAACAGTGGTTGGATCGTAGAGAACGGTTCTCTTTCAGGCATGACTGCAGATGATTTAGAAGAACACGGAGCAGAGACTGGGTTAGTATTAGAGTTTAACCGTGGTTCATCGCCCCCTGCGAAGATACCACCCAATCAAATACCTACGGGCTTAGATCGATTGGGTCAAAAAGCTGCGGCAAATATTAAACAAATAAGTGGTATTACTGATGCTATGTTAGGTCAAGACAGCGCGGAAGTATCTGGCGTAGCCATACAAGCTAAACAAAACAGAGGGTCTATGCTTTTACAGGTACCCCTTACTAATTTAGCTAAGTCTAGACAGTATTTAGCAGAATCTATACTTGATTTAATACAGGGGTATTATACAGAAGAGCGTGTTATACAAATAACTGACGAATCTGATCCGTATAAACCAAGAACACAACTAAGAGTAAATCAAATGACTCCAGAAGGGCAAGTTATTAATGATTTACAACTAGGAGAGTACGACGTAATAGTATCAAATGCACCTGCTAGAGATAACTTTGATGAGATGCAGTTTGCTGAGGCCATATCTTTACGTCAAGTTGGAGTGCCAATACCGGACGATATGATAGTAGAGTACTCACACTTGTCACGTAAAGCGGATGTTGCTGATAGGATAAGAAAAATGCAGGGTACTGCTCCTCCAACACCTGAACAAATACAACTACAACAGTTCCAAATGGAATCACAAATCAGAAGCACGCAGCTTGAGATTGCTAAGCTAGAGGCAGAGGTTGCTAACTTGCAAACACAAGCAGCTGTGAATGTTGCTAAAGTAGATCAAATAGAAAACGAACCACAGTTGAAGATTGCAGAGTTACAGAGTAAACTGCAAACTAAACGAGAAGAACTCGATTTACGTGAGAGATTGTCATCATTGACAAACGATATGCGTAAGGAACAGAGTGACACAGCAGCGGCGTCCAAGATGGCCGTCGAAGCTCTTAAAAACTTAGACACCACAGGAGGTACTCAATAATGGCTAAGAATCCAGAAACTGAAACTAACGATGATGTCGTGCTAAGCACGATGCCCGGATCAGATCCAAAGACCGAAGAAGAAGTAAAACCATTCGAGGTGGATTTAAATTTCGACGACCCCGTTCAAGATGAGGAAGACGAAGAAGAAGCCGAAGAAACTCAAGAGGAGGAGACCAATGAAGTCGAGGTTGAAGAAGAATCATCTGAAGAGCCTGAAGAGGAAACAGAGGAGGAAGAATCTGAACCTGAAACTGAAGTCGCAGAAGACACAGGAGAAGAAACAGTATTGGCAGAAGATGAGGGAGATACACAACAACCTGAGACAACAGATGAGGGAGGACTTGCTCAAAAAGAACCGATGATTCCTAAGTCTAGGTTTGATGAAGTTTTAGCTAAACAAAAAGCGCTTCAAAAGAAACTAGATGAAGCATTGGCCCCTAAAGTCGAAGATGTCACAGAAGCACCGGAGTTTGATTTTGATGCTAAAGAAGTAGAGTACCAAACTTTAGTTATGGAAGGTGAAACAGAAAAAGCTACCCAACTTAGGAAAGAAATAAGAGATGCTGAAAAACAACAAATGATGTTTGAGGTACAAGCCAAGATGGGTCAGACTGTTACTCAAAACCAAGAGATGGTAGACCTACAGACCAAGGCTGTACAGCTAGAAACTCTGTACCCTATGTTAAATCAAGCAGATCCAAGTTTTAATCAAGACAAAACTAACGAGGTGTTAGAACTAAGGGATGCTTATATGACACAAGGTTACTTAGGTGCAGACGCTTTACAAAAAGCTGTGGACTTGCTTATGGGTAAACCAACTGTACAAGAGACCCAAAAGGTTGATTCTGTACAGAAAGAGATAGTCCAAAAGAAAAAAATTGCGAATACCAATAAAAAGATAGAAGCAGCGGAAAAACAACCGCCAGCTATGAAAGGTAAAAATAAATCTGATAAAAAAGTTGATATTAATACCTTATCTACCGAAGAATTTGCCGCATTGCCCGAGGAAACTTTAAGAAGAATGCGTGGTGATTTCGGATAAAGTGTGGTATAAAACAAATAAGTTCGCACGTAAGAGCGATATCTTACTAGGATCGATCCTATAAAAAATCGTTATTCGCCGGCACAAGGCGTAAAATTGGCCGGGTTCGCAACCCGTATCAAAACGATAACGTAACCCCAACGACAAAGGGTATACGGACAAATAGTCGCTCCAATAAGTCGACTGGTTAATTTTAATTAATGGAGACATTATCATGGCAAATACAAACTTTGCTTCGTTGACCAGTGAACAATTAACGATCTGGTCTCGTGACTTCTGGCGTGTTGCAAGAAATATGTCCTTTATTAACCAATTCGCGGGTAGCGGATCCAATGCTATGGTTCAGAGAATATCTGAACTTACTCAATCAGAAAAAGGAGCTAGAGCTGTATTAACACTTTTAGCCGATATGACTGGTGACGGTATTGTTGGAGACAACACCTTAGAAGGTAATGAAGAGGCACTAAGAGCTTTCGACATCGTCGTAACAATTGATCAATTAAGATTTGCAAACAGACTTTCGGGTCGTCTTGCTGATCAAAAATCAGTTGTAAACTTCAGGGAACATTCTAGAGATGCACTTGCTTATGCAATGGCTGACAGAATGGACCAATTAGCGTTCCTTACTTTAAGTGGTATTGGATATAACCTCAAGAACAATGGTGCTCTAAGACCATCATTACTTTCAGGTCAAAATCTAAATGACTTAGAGTTTTCAAGTAATGTAACTGCTCCAACTTCTAATAGACATAGAAGATTTGATGCTACAAACGGTATCGTAGCCGGTGATGTTACTGCAACTGTTGCAGCTGACAAACTAAGCTATGGCGCTATTGTTGATCTAAAAGCTTATGCTAAAGATCAGTACATCAGAGGGCTAAGGGGTGCGGGTAATGACGAGATGTTCCATCTCTTCGTAACTCCACAAGTAATGGCTGACCTTAAACTTGATTCAGATTTCTTGGCTAACGTCAGAAATGCTGGAATCAGAGGACCTCAGTCAAGCTTGTTCTCGGGCTCTTCAAGTCTAATGGTTGACGGTGTTATGATTCACGAGTTTAGGCACGTGTTTAACACTACGGGCGCTACAACTGGCACATCATCAAATGCTGGTGCTGCTGGGTACAAATGGGGTGCTGACGCTGATGTTAACGGTTCTGCATGTTTATTCTGCGGTGCTCAAGCATTAGCTATGGCCGACATTGGTATTCCTGAAATAGTAGAAGACACCTTCGACTATGGCAACCAAAACGGTATATCAATTGGTAAGATATTTGGTCTACAGAAACCTAAGTATCATTCAGATGTCACAGGACAGTCTGAAGACTTCGGTGTTATTAGATTAGATGTAGCATACTAATTGTGTTATTCTTTATGGGTGGCTAATTAGTAGTCACCCATATTTAGGAGAAAATTATGTGGATAGTATCAAACGAAGATAAGTCAATAGCCTCTACCTGGGGCGCAGTAATACATTTAAAAGCAAACGAACCTAGACAAGTCGGTGATGACTTAGGTTTACTATGCTTACAAGCGGGATGTACAGAAGTTAAAGGCGGAATTCCTGATGTAAAAGTAGAAGAAGTTCCAGAACCCGTTGTTGAAGAAGAAGTTTCAATAGAAGAAACGGCCGTAGTAGAAGAGCCTAAGCCAAATCTTAAAGGCATGAGTAAAATCGAGCTTGAGGAATACGGCCGTACTATTGGCATTGAGTTAGATAGACGTAAGAAAAAAGCAGACCTTATTGCAGAAATAGAAGACTGCCTACACTAATATTAAGGTAAACCGTGGGCACGCTAACAGAGACTAACTTATTAGCTAGAATAAGAGACACCCTACAAGATACCACTAGTGTTCGTTGGTCAGATGCTGAATTGCGTCGCTACATTAATGACGCTCAACGAGAAATCGTTAACTTCAGACCCGAAGCCTCTGCTAAAACAGCAAACGTAGCTTTAGTGGTAGGGACTAAACAAACCCTACCCACCGAGGGGTTGCGATTAATTAAAATAACTAGAAATATGTCTAGTGCAGCCGCTGATGCAACTGGCAAAAGGGCAGTTAGGTTAGTTAACGCTGATATTTTAAACACGCAAGACCCTGATTGGCATGATCCCACTGTAACGGGGTCTTCTGCACATGGGACCACTGTTAAAAACTATATATTTGACGAAGACGACCCACGAAATTTCTACGTTTATCCAGGAGCGTCTAGCACAAGTACTTTTTTAGAGATTGTTTATTCGAAGTCTCCTACAGATTTAACTACAGGCAGTAGCACTATTGATATAGATGATACTTATGCTAACGCGATTATAGACTTCGTGTTGTATAGGGCCTACCTGAAAGATGCAGAGTACGCAGGAAATGCACAACGAGCAGGTACACATTACCAGCTTTTTCAAGCAAGCATAGGCCAAGGCGCCCAAGCTCAACTATTATTAGACCCTAACAACGACTCAGTTTCTAACATAGGAGCTGTGTCACCCATGATGCGAGGAGCATAGAATAGCAACTTATACTTCTTTAGTAAAAGAAATCTTACCTTACGTGCCTTTGTGCCCTGATTCTTTAGTTGAACAGAACATTAGATCCGCGACTATAGAATTTTGCGAGAGATCAAAGGCTTACATACTAGATATGGACCCATTCAACACCACTGCGGGTGTTTATGAATATGATTTTGATATTCCAGTAGCTACAGAAGTACATCAAGTTTTATATATGACTCACGATGGCAATGATATGGACCCTATTAGTCCCCGTAGCCTAGAGTTAAACTATCCAGACTGGAGAAATAGAACAGGCAGCCCGCATGTTTACTTACAAAAATCTTCTAGTTTGTTTTGGATAGTGCCCGTGCCAAGCGGGTCTAAAGAAGTTATTGCTAGTGTGGCTTTAAAACCAACTAGAACCAGCAATAACATTGACAGCACAGTTTCTAATCAATACAGAGATGCAATTATTTATGGTGCTCTATATAGACTACTTCGTATGCCTAACAGAGAGTGGACAGATATAGGTGCGGCTAGAGAATATTTAGTACAGTTTAATGGTGAAATAATACAAGCAGAACTTCGTGCAAGAGGCGGGGACCTGGGCGTAAAACGGACCGTAAAATACAAAGGAATAGGTAAGCCAAGGAGGCGCTATGGAAGATACGGAAGGGAGATCGACTACTAATGACTTTGTCGAACCAGTGCTTAGTGACATACGTTCCACGTGGAACATTGTTAGACCTGGTATCGAAAGTATATTAGCAGACAACCCAAGTCTAACCTTTATTCCCGAAGATGTTTATAGTGATTGCGTAGATGAAAGAGCGTTTTTATTTACCTCACCAATCGGGTTTTTAGTACTTACTATAGATATAGATAGGTACACAAAAGACAAGACATTGTATATGTGGATAGCGTATACTTATAAAAAAGGCGGGCATGAGTGGTTAGCTCACCAAGATTGGATTGAAGACCTAGCTAGGAAATCCGATTGTAAGTATATAGAAGCACAATCTCATGTACCTGAATTGGAACCGTATGCAATAGCAAAAGGCTGGCATACTGATACAAGGATATATAGGAGAACAGTTAAAAGTGAGTAAGCCTAAAAAGTCAGACTACAAAGCTAGCGAAGCTGAAAAGGTAAATGCTGCTGTAGCCATGCAAGACAAAGCGTTTTTTAGAGAAAACTATTTACCTAAATTAAAAACATTGGTAGATAGGTCTTTTACTGAAGAAGATACTTTAATCTCTCAAGGTGAGGGCAGAGCCCAAGCTGATACGATGCAAGCCCTTACTGAGAATCCAAACAGAAGAGCAGTAAGTGCAGTAGATACCCAAGCCGATTTAGCTTCTGCTGCTAGTGCGCAACAACTCCAAGGTACAGCTCAAGGACTATTAGGCTCAAGAAGTGATCAGATTGGGGGAATAAAAAGTGCAAACAAAATGGCAGCGCAAACAGCTTCAGGTTTATCTACAGCTTCTAAGATAGCTACCACTGATACTTTAAATAGAGCAAAAGCTAAACAAATACGTACCGCCGGTAACATAAAAGCTTTCGGTACTTTAGGACAACAAGTTGGTAAAAATGTCCAGCAGTATAGAGCGGCAAAGGTATATGATAAAACCCAAGAAGGCAAACCAGATGGTGGTAACCCACTTAATCCTAGTGATAATCCATTTGACATAATATTTGGTCGAAGTATTGATATAGGATAAACAATGTCTTTATTAAGTAATTATAACAACTTAAAAACTACTCAAGACTTTGCAGGCGCGTTGCCTAATGTAGAAAACCCAGATAAAGCATTTGCTGACATAACTCGGCAAGATTATAACGATTATATTGGGAACTTCAGGGATCCTGAAAAAAAATTATTGAGTATGACTGACGATACTACGCTCATTGATAGGGCTAGGCAAACTGCACCCCAGCAAGCAGAGATAGCTGCGGGGGTACAAGCTCGTAACTTAGAACGGTATGGAGGTGCGGGGTTATCCCAAGCACAACTTCAACAACAGCAACGAGCTGCGCAAAGGGGCGGGCAGTTATCTTTTGCAAACACTTTAAATAATGCTAGGGTTCAACAAAGGTCAACAAACCAAGCGTTATTACAAGAATTAATTGGTATAGGCCAAGGCGTTAATGCTAGGGCTTTAGAGGGGTTAGGCACTGCGGCCCAGGGTGAAGTGCAAAGAAGAGGAGCATACAAAGGCGCTAAAGCTAACTATGCTTCGCAAATGACTAATATGGGAGCCTCCGTATTAGCCGCATTTTTAATTTAACATGCCAACCTTATCAGACATACTTACCGCCCAAAAAATAGGTTCTCAGATTAAATCACAAAATGATTCAACAGCTGCACAAGTTATTGAAACTGTAGCTCCGTACGTTGAATATCTGGAGCTAGAAGATAACACAAAGTATGCACAAATGAGCGAGGATGATTTTAAACAATTACTCGCAGAAGAAGGTGGTAAAGACAGGTTGATAGGTATTTTAAATTCTAGTCCTATTGCAACTAGTTACAAAGATATAAATACTGGCCAAACAGAAAAAGGTAAGATTGTTGGTATAAATGAAACTGACAAAGGAATTGCTTTTGATATAGAAACTAAACAAGGCATTTTTCCAAAGACTATGGGGTTTACTAATAACCCAGAAGATATTGTTATGTTTACGAACACTGAAGGCCTTCGTACTATGGCTAATAGCATTTTGCAAAAACATTCTCATAGACTTACTGCACAAGGTAAGCCACTGGGACAAAGAGCGCAAGCTATAGCTACTTTAGATGGGATAAGAAAAAACGAATCACTTTCAATATCCGAACAATTAGAAGCAGCCGGTAGTGTGCCAGAAGCTGTAGATGTCATCGAAGGCTTAGTAGAAAATGGCGAGTTAGACCCTGCGCAGGGTTTTGAAATGTTAATTCAAATGGGGTCAGAGTTTAATGATAGTTTAGATGCGTATAGAGAAAAACTTAGAGGTGATTTAACAGAAAACAAAGAGACAAGAACAACGTTAGAAAGAGAAAGCAAACCCGTGTTTGGTACTGGCGTAGGTGGGAGTATGGGAGACGGATCTGCTGGAATGCTTGGTAACCCTCTAAAAACAACTGATGGTAATACAGAAGAAGAACGACAAAGAATTAAGCAATTGGAAGCAGAAGCAGGTGATTTACGAGGCCGTCTAAAAGATTCAGAAATTGTTTTCCCTGTAAATGCTAGTCCAGAGGCTATGTTTAGTTTTGTAAAACAAAACGAAGCCTTAATGGTCGAAGTAGGCGGAGATCAAAACATTTTAGATAAGGCCCGTTCTGCTTTTAACAAATACAAAGTGTCTTCACCAGAAGATTTAGATAAGATCCCGGATTACGACAGTTCAATTGATGTTAGTAAAGCAGAGATAGCTGCTGCTATAGCCGTAACAGCAGGTGGCGATTTTAGTACTGAGTTCCAAGACGCTTACAGATTATTAGCTACTGGGGATGCTGCTACAAGTCCTATGCAAGTACAGTCGTTTGATAGAGAGTCTCAAAACATGAATGCAAGGCTAGATCAGTACATAACTGAATCTAACGCTAGAATTAGACAACTAGACGATGATAGGGCCCAAGACCTAGTCTCAGAATTAAACTCGGAGCTAAAAGAATTTGTAGGCAATATAACTGATAGCGATACTGGTCAGTTTCAACCTGAAAACCTTAAAGGTAAAGCCAGCGTTAACTTTAGGAATATACTAAATGCTTACGATCGAGCAAACAAGTTAGGGTTATTTAAAGGGGCAGACGGATTAGCTATGGATGGTTACTTTAGAAATGCTTTAGGCACAACTATGTTTAATTTATTAAGGGGTGAGGGAGTTAACCCCGGTGTAGAAATATTTGGTTTTGTAATACCAGGCACTGGAACTAGCCCTTCAGATATGCCTCTTGGCGATCCAACAGCTAGGTTGCGTGCTAAATACAAAGAAAATAGTCAAGGCGAAGAAGTGCTCGATGCAATCATAGCAGTTGATAGTCGAGGGATACAAATAGGTAAAGAACTATCTGGTAAGAAGTATAGCGATATATTTAATGACGCAGTAACAGCTCAGTATGTAAGCAGATACATACAACGGGCTGATGGGAATTAACGTGTGGCTATTACTACAGACTCAATCACAAGGATAAAAGAAGGCGATTTAGCAAGAAGAACTAGCGACCGCGCGGATTTTAAAAACCCACAACAAGGCAGTCTTGCCCGACCAAGCGTAGAAAGAGTAGAGCCAATAGACACTTTGGGTGAAGCTTTCGGTGCAGGTATAGATTCTGGTATTAGAAATATACAGGCGCAAAATCAAAACTTTTTAGCCGCTATAGATACACTTAGAGGAAAAGATGTATCTGCACGTAATAGGTTGCGCGAAGCAGATTTTCTTGAGGGCCAAGCAGGAGCACCATTGCGTGGGCTTGAGTCAGATTTTGCTAGTGCCTTAGAAGAGGGTAACGTGCATGATTTTTTTCTAAATACTGTTTCAGCCACGGGGCAATTCATACCTTCTTTAGCTGCTAGTTTGGCTGAAGCTGCTGTTGTAGGCGGTGTTGTAGCCGGTGGTACTATATTGTCTGGTGGTACTGCAACTCCTGGGTTATTAACAGCCGCAGCTGCTGGAACAGCGGCCCGAAGGGAAGCCGTAGAAGGTGGAGTAAAAACTTTACAACGAAGGAAACCTGGTATAGATAAAGCGGATGTAGAAGACCTACTTAATAGATCTTACAAAAATCAAATTAGAGTCAATGCTGGTAAACAACCTTTACACAAATTTTCAAAAGAAGAACTGCGTAACTTAGACGATATCTACGGGGTTATGCGTTCTAACTTGAGGGGCAAAAGGTTTACTCAAGGTGCAGTTTTAGGTGCATTTACCCAAGAACAAAGAATGGGTACTGGTATAGCATTTAGTGATTATGTTGACCAAGGCATGGATAGTAAACAAGATGCTATTAACTCTATACTTCAGGGTTCGGCTTTTGGTGCTATTGGAGTTGGTGCTGAAGCTTTAACTGCTGTAACTACTTTTAGGGCTTTTAAAAGACCAGGCAGGGTTAAAAAAGCTGGGGCGACGGACCCATTTAAGTTTGATCCTTTACCTCCAGGCAGCATGTTTAAAGACTTTGCTTCAATAAGTGCGGTTACATCTGCTTCTGAAGGCCTTGCTGAACTGCTACAAGAAGAGCTGTCCGTGCAACAGAAGTTCAGGATAGACGACACTTACACGAAAGCCCAAGCAAAAGTAGATAGGGTAAACGCCTTGTTTGCAGGTGTTATGGGGGGTTTAGGTGTTGGTGGTGGTCTAGGTGCAGGTACTGCTGTTATAAACAAAGCTAGAAACCTTTCGCAAAGGGGTGCCGCTGAACGTGAGATGATGCGTATTTTTTCAGATAGAGAGTTCCAAGCATCTATAGGCGCAGTTATGGGTGAACGCGCTGGGGCCTTAGAAACTCAGTTTGATTTTATTAAAAACGAAAACTCTGGAGCAAGAAGTGTATTTGTTCCCATAGAGGCGAAAGGAGAGTTTGCAAAGATACAAGACAAAGTAGAAGCTATGTTTGGTGAGAATGAGTTGTTTAGCGTTTCTACACCCACAGGGGTTTTCTTTACAACTGATCAACGTGCTGCTGGCAGGCTAGCAAATATCATGGACAGTGGTTATAAGTATGACACTGGGATTTTAGAAGGATTCTTAGCAAAAGAACTTGGCTTTAGCAGAGGCAGAGACCCTAGAGATGACATAGTAGTTGGTCTTTTTGATAACGAAAAAGGTGAGTTTGTTAAGTACCAATCTGCTAGAGAAGATGTAAAAGGCGATGCAGAAGCTGCGCAAGCAGCCATGAACAAAATAAGAGCGGCCATGGACCCAAAGAGGTACACAGTAGAAACTCAAAGTTTGGCACAACACAGAAAGTTTAGACAAGAAGGACTGCCAAAAGATGCTGATGTATTAAAAGCTACCAAAGAGGCTTTCGAAACAAGCGATATGTCTGAGATGGGAACCAGTGACGATGATGCTGGAGTAGAAGGGGACAGAGGGACTCAAAACCTAGATGTAACAGCAGCCAACATTGACATAAGAAAGAACAAAGTGCCCCCAACCCAGAGAGCGCAGTTTGATGCTTATCTTAAAGACGTTTACAAACTACCAATTAACTTTAGTGATCTTGTTTTCTTCATAGACCAGACACGAAAGCTTTTATTAAGTGGGCGACAAACTACGCAAACTACTACTGAAGGGCAATTAAATGTTGCGTCAGTTGAACAATTACAAGGCGAATTAGATCGTGCAAAGCAAAGACTTGAAGAACTATCTTCTGAAGAAACTTTTGAAGCCTATGAGCAAATAGAAAATGAAACAGAAAGAAAGAACAAAGTAATAGAAGATCAAGCTTTTGACCAAGAATTGAGAGCAAACATAAAAGCTTTAGAAAGCACAATAAATTATTTAACTAAAGGAGTAGGGCGAACTCTTGTTTTTACTGAACAGCAAGTGCAAGAACTAAAACAAGCTAACCTAGAAGTAGCTCGGTCAGAGCTTAAAAATACTCCCGAGGCTTTAAGGTCATTAGGCACAACAGAAAAAAAGAAAGCAGGAGAGGAAATAAAAGCTAAATATGCTAGGGCAGATGCCGCAAGAAAAGCGGGCGTAAAACCAGCAGCTACAAAAACATTAGATGCAGTAGGCAAACCGGGATCAAATACAAGAGCTAGGTATTCAGAAATATATGGTGAGTTAATAAACGCAGAAAAAAACGCTGGCCCACTTAACGCAGACGATAGGGCTTTCTTACAAAGAATGAACTCTGGGGGTCTTGAACGTATAGCTTTTGAGTTAGATGGGGTGTTACAAGAGATAGTCGAAGAAGGAGCACAACTACAACAATCGGATTCTATCGAAAGCAGTATAGCTAGAGATGAGTTTGGTAGCAGAGAAGTTACTAACGTGCCTTTGATAGGAGTTAGTGAAGTTTTAAGTAGAACCAATGTTGAGTTAGAAAGACCAAACCCAAAAGACTTTAAAAAAGGCAGGAAAGACAAAGCTTATATAAAACAACTTGCTGATTTTAGAGCCGCACAAAGAGAAGCTAAAGCTCCTATAAAAGAACAAGACCCAGTCGTTATGGCTAAAAAAGGTTCGGGTACTGTACAGAATCCATTTGTAGATCCAAAGACAGACAAAGGGTTTGAAATATCAAAAGGTGATCCTAAAGCAGATGGGCGTTCTATTGCTGGATTAAATACATTTATACATCCTACTCTAAGGGCTGAATTTGAAAGCCAAAAACCTTTTTTATCTAAAAGAGCAGTACAAACTTTTAGAGATAAAGCCAAGATAGAAAGAGAAGAAACTAGCGAAACAGGGTTCTTAAGATTTGTAGATGTAAGAGATCTAAGAGATTTAAGAACAGCAACAGCTAATAATCAACCTTTTGTAGCACCTGAAAGACCAGTAGTTACTAAAACTAAACCTAAAGCTAAACCCGCTAAGAAAAATGTACCGTTTAAAACTTTTCTTAGAAACAACAAACTTGATCCTAAAGCGGTAGGAGTTGCTGAACTAAGAGACAGATTAGATAAAGGCACTTTTAGTTATACAAAAACTGGTGGTATGGGGGTTGACCAGTTGATAGAAGCCGCTGTAGATGCGGGTTACTTAAGAGAAGATAACGCAGGACCACAAGGCCAAAAAACATACACTGTAGATGATATTGTTGAGTTAATTGATAGTAATGCTACACCACTAGCAGACCAGGAAGCTTCTTTTGAAGCTCAAGATGAAGCGCGTAGATTAGAAGCAGAAGGGGAACAAGAAGTAGAGCAAGAAGTAGAGCAAGAAGTAGAGGAACCTACACAAGATACCAGTAGAAGATATGTAATAGTAAGGATGAAGCCTGACCCAGAACAGTTTAGAGAGATTACTAGAGAAAATGTTGATACCCTTAGAAACATACGTGCAGATCTTCAGATAAGATTAGATCAAGCGCACGCAAGAACTAGGTCTGGTACTTATAAGACCCCAATACATTTTAAATTACAAAACTTAAACCCAGAAGCTAAGAGTAGAACCCCAATCAATATAGATATGTCAGTTTTACTGGAGGGTATTTCTACTTTATCTAAAATAAAACAACGTAGACAACCTGAAGAGTACACGAACCAAGCCGCACAGAGAGTCGCATCTTTATTAGATGCAATAGACATACTGCAAGAAAACAACTTTAAGCTTGAGTACTACCCGTTAGGTGTAAAAGAAGATGCAGTCTTCACTATGACAGGGGGCAAAAAGAAAAGCGACATAGAACTAGGAGCCGCTCTTGATGACATCATCTCTCAACCAGATGGGCCTGGGGCAAGTATTCTTAGAATTACAATGCCTAAAAAATTTGAGGGCGAGTTCGCTCAACAAGTAGCGTATCTACGACAGCAGTTTGGTCTTCCAAGACTAGCTAGTGGTTTTTTTACAAACGATAGATTTGCAAAAGTAAACGTTCCTTTAAAAGATTTAGTGTACGAAGCAGGGCCCACACCTTTAACTGCTGGTATGAACCCTGCATATATTGTGCCTTTAATACAAAATATTGAAGCTAATACTATGCAAGAAATGACTCTACAAGAACTAGAAGATCTTGCGGCTAGGGCTGAAGATGCTTTGAGTGTTAGGTATGCTGCAGTAGATAAAGATTCTAAAAAGACACCCGGTGAAGTTAAAGACTTGTACGGAGAAGTTCAAGCCCAAGACAGGACCATAATGCAGTTTTTAAATGAAATAGGTAAGGTTATAGCTGCTATAAATAGCGCAGATATAAGAAATGAGCCTGGCGAATTACAAGAAATATCTGCTCCATTAGGACAACCTGTTACGAGGGATGTAGCGTTTGGTAGTCCTACAGGTGAAGTAGAAATAAGACAACAACAAGTAAATGTACCTGCTAACAGACCTAATTTAGCTTTTAGAGGGGCTGGCGGTAGGATTGATAGAAATGTACCAATAGAAACTTATTTAGATGACCTTCAAGCAATCGCTATAGAAAGAGCCACTCCTTCTATAGATGAGACCGGTATGTATAATCTAGACGCTCCTTCTGATACCCAGATTACAGATAACTCTGCTATAAAGATGGACATACAAGATCGAAACTTGTTTGAGTCTTATCAAGAACAACAGGGTAAAGAATTTAGGGGTAGAGATAGATACGCAGATTTAGCAAGAGCAGGTAATATAAAACCAACTTTTAAAGATAATACGAAGTATCAGAAGGTTACAGCGGTATACCTAGGTAATGTCATACAACAAAAAGCCAATAAGCTAAAAGGTATAGATACTCCAGCACCTACTACAAGAACAAGAGCAAACCTACCCTTTAGAAAACAAATAATAACCAACATGATTGGCGCAGCTAGGAACTTAGGCCTTACAACAAACCTGCATGTGATTGCAGCTGAGGAAGGGTACAGTGATTCTCAACTGCCTCCTAGAATTAAAAATGCAATAGACCAAAAAAACTTTGATACTAAAAGACAAGACTTGTTAAATCGACCAGATAAAGTTGCTATGACTCTGCAGTACAGAGACTTTGATATTATTTTAGTAAAAACTAATCCAAACATAGCAGAAGGCCAATATTATTCTGCATTCTTAAAAGAGTTAGGTAACTCTTTAACTTTTCAAGAACTAGAAAAAAGTTTAAAAGTTCCTGCAACTAGGAAGAAAATATTGCAGGCGTACGAACAAATATTAAAAAGTGACAACGTGCCCCCAACTTACACTAACGATGACACGGGCATAGAAAACTTTATGGCTGATCAGTTTGGTGTAGCTATAAGAAAAGAACTGGGCATAGAAGTTGATGGCACAGTGTTTGACAGTATGAATAAGCCCACTCAGGCTTGGTTCAAACGGTTAGCCAAGTCACAAAAGAAAATGTATGACCAATCAAAAATCTTTAGAAAACGTACAGAAATAGATGAGACTTTCCAAGAGTATGCAGCTGACTTGCAACAGAAACTTGTAAACCCAGAGAATCAACAAGTCCCATACAAAACTAAAGCAAGCATAGAAAGCATGATTGAAGGTATTCTTGGGCCCGAAACGTTCACTGATAAGCAGTTGCGAAAAGTTATGGAGCAAACCAGTAAACTATTTAAGAGCAAGAACTTGCCTACTTGGCTTACTAAAATACTTCTTACTTCTGATACCAGACTTAGAAATTATGGTTCAGTCGGTGAAGAGATAGCTAACTTCTTTAATCTAGATCCTAGGACTGTGTCTAAATCTGGTAGAGCGGGTATCTTTACACTAAAAACTAGAAGAGCAAACGCTCTACATAATGAATTAGCTAAGATTTTAGGTGTAGAAGATGGATGGATATACTCTACTTTAGCAGCTGAACAGAAAGCTATAGTTGACGAAGCAGCAGATGACACTAAAGATACATCAGCTTTATCCCCAAAAGCCCAAGAAGTTAGAAACTTTTTTAACAGAATATACGATGACTTAGGGTTAGAAAGATATGGTATAGATAGAAGAAGTAACTTCTTTCCTCGTATAGTTGCGGTTGCAGAAATTGCAGGCAACGAAAACTTACAAGTAGTAGCTAGGAATGTGCTTAAAGAAGCTAACCCTAAAGCATCTGAGGCTGATATTTATGACGCAGTTAATAGAATTGTGAAATTAGGCAGTGGTGAATTAGATTTTAATCCACAAGATGAAATCGACCTCGGCATGATGAAAGAAAGAAAAAAACTTTGGTCTAACATAACAAACAAACAACTTATAGATTCTGGGCTTGCTTTGCCTGCAGAAGTAGCTGCAAAACAATACCTAGACAAAGTAGCTCTTAAGTATGAGTTTGAACAATCTGGCGGCGTAGAAAGATTAAATTCTTTAATAACTAAATTAACTCCTGAACAACAACAAGATGCTAGAAATATAATTGACTCTATGTTTGGAAAAACACCGCCTATAGATAAAGGTTGGTTAAAGACAGCAAACAACGTATTGCTTCCTGTAAACATCATAACCCTATTGGCATTTACTGTATTAGCATCTTTGCAAGATACAGCGGGACCGGTGTTAAGGTCTAGGGGTACAGCTAAGATTAGTGACATAGCTAACGTTATAAAAAATATGACAAAAGACCCACAAGAAGCTGCAGAGTTAGCGCGTGAGGTTGGAGTTATAGGTGTAGATGCTATGTCTAGTTTCTTTATCTTTGCAGGAGAACAAAACTTTATGAATCAAACTGCAAAAAACGTATCTGATACTTGGTTTAGGGTTACTTTATTAGAGGCATACACTAAGTTTACTAGAGTATTTGCTACGGGCATGGGCACAAGATTCTTGCAAGACAGTGCACGAAAAGCCCAAAAAGGTGATACTACTGCTCAACTTTATTTAGATGAGTTAAACGTAACAGCAGATGAAGTCTTAACT
>Ga0070746_10000634_pt1 | contig 20967 bp, 20 predicted proteins | sample VirMetDEL_Mar_21_FD_77016 | JGI IMG/M metagenome (GOLD analysis project Ga0070746, IMG submission 77016) | Aqueous microbial communities from the Delaware River and Bay under freshwater to marine salinity gradient to study organic matter... | ecosystem: Environmental > Aquatic > Marine >...
CTTTATTTAGAAGAAACTGACGCGTCTCACAGTTATGCAATCGCTGCTCTTGGCGGTAAATTTTACATTAGAGACGCCACTGCGGTTGTACCTCGCTTGACCATCGACACCAGCGGCAATGTCGGTATTGGTACTACGTCACCTTCCGCAAAATTAGACGTCGCTGGTAGTATTAGAAATGCTCCAGACAATTCTTCCTACATGTATGTTGGGCGTTATAGTGCAGGTTATGGCGGCAGTGCCTTAAATACTTCGGGAAGTTCCACCTTCTTAAGCATTCAAATTGAAAGTTCTGAAAAAATGCGTATCACCAGCGATGGCAAAGTCGGTATTGGTACTAGTAGTCCATCAAATACATTTGATGTAAGAAGTTCTTCGTCAGATGTTTTCCGAGTGCAGTCAGATGCAACGAGTAGTCAAATTTTATTTTATGATAGTGCTCTAGTAACTACTCGTCTCGGATCTAGAAGTGGAGCACTAACTTTTGACACTGCTAACGTAGAAAGACTAAGAGTCGACACCAGCGGCAATGTCGGTATTGGTACGACCAACCCTCTACAAAAACTTGATGTTTCTGGTAACATTGCTGTTTCAGGCACTGTTGATGGTCGCGATATAGCAACAGACGGTACTAAACTCGACGGAATAGAATCAGGTGCTACTGCCGACCAATCAGCGGCAGAAATTCTTACTCTTATCAAAACAGTAGATGGAGCAGGATCTGGTCTAGACGCTGACTTACTAGATGGTCAGTCAAGTGCGTATTATGCCGTAGAAGCTACTCGTTCTTCAAACGCTGCTCAACTTGCTGCAGGCATAGCCTCTGCAGGTGGCACAATGACTGCTGCTGAAATTAGAGCACTAGGATTCTTTGATACTTCTAATGACGGTGCAGGATCTGGACTTGATGCTGATTTATTAGACGGCATATCGTCAGGAAGTTTTTTACGAAGTGACACAGCCGATACAGCGACAGGTGTAATAACACTCAACGACGATTTAGTATTTGCAAATCGCACAACAACCGATGGGCACATTCAACTTTATGCCGGGACTAGTGCTACTGGTTATGCTATTGGTATTGAAAGTAACACATTATATAATAGAGCTGCCACACTTCATCGTTGGTATATTGGTACATTTGCTGATGGTGGTACAAGTGATTATATGGAGTTATCCACCAGTGGGTTAACTTTAACCGGAAACATTACAGTCTCAGGAACTGTTGACGGACGAGACATTGCAACAGACGGCACTAAATTAGATGGAATTGAGTCTGGGGCAACTGCTGATCAAACTGCCTCTGAAATACTAACTGCTATTAAAACAGTAGATGGAGCAGGGTCTGGGTTAGATGCCGACTTGCTAGACGGAATTCAAGCATCAAGTTTCCTAAGAAGTGATGCTGTTGATTACGGTGTCACATTAGAACTAAATGGTGGAAGCACTTATGATCCATCTACTACTGGTGCTGGAAGTGATACATCAACAAATGTTGGATTAGCATTGGGTAGTGGGACGAGAATTGTTGGACATGCCAGTGGATATATTAGAACATTACTACAATGGAGTAGTAGTTCCGACATATCAATTGGTCAAGGAGGAACAACTTTAATTGGTGGGATTAACCTTTTACCGGGAAGTTCTGGAGATGCAAAAGTAAATGGCAACAGAATATTAACAGTTGCTGACGAAGGTAGTGGTAACGGACTTGATGCTGATTTATGGGATGGTAATCAATTTGCATCATATCTTAATCAAGCAGTATTAACTTCTTCAACACCATCATTTACAGGGTTATCAGTAACAAATACAATTACTGGTTATGTTTCAGGTGCTAAATTTTCTAATGATAGTGAAACAAAAGACGATATTACAACTAGAACAGAGACTGGTTTCTGGCAAACTTCCTCTGGAACAACTGCAGAAGGTTGGCCAATTACAAACAATAGTTGGCAACATTTAATAGCAGTAACTCATGCCAATGACGCAAACTACTACTCGATGCAAATCGGTGGTAGTTTTTATGATCAGTCATTTTATGGTAGAAAAACAAACGGAAACGGTTCAACTTCTTGGGTTAAATTTTGGACCGATGGTAACGATGGTGCTGGGTCAGGTCTTGATGCTGATACACTTGACGGTATACAAGCGTCTAGCTTCTTACAGAGCAACCAAACTATTACTCTATCCGGCGACGCATCTGGTTCAGGTACTACAAGTATTGTTGTTACAGTCGCAGATGACAGCCATAATCATATCATCTCAAATATTGATGGATTACAAACAGCATTAGATGCTAAACTTGCCTCATCAAGTTATACAGCTGCTGACGTTTTAACTAAAATCAAAACAGTAGATGGAGCAGGGTCAGGTCTTGATGCTGATTTACTTGATGGTTTGCAGTATGCCACCTCAGCTACAGTTTCTACTATTGTAGCTAGAGATGGAAGTGGTGATATTCGCATGAGATATGGATTCAGCACATACCTTAATATGTCTCACGCTGTTGGAACTAGAACATCTGATACTATCTTCTATTCATCAACTGATAGCTATATTAGAAAAACTAATGCAACAGGCTTTAGACAATCTTTAGGGTTAGGCTCTGATATTAATGCTAACGTAATTCCTGCAGGCTTTATTGGTATGTGGGGAGCGGCTGCAGCCCCTTCGGGCTGGTATTTATGCGAAGGAGCCGCTATTTCAAGTACAACATATTCCGCTTTATTCGCAGCACTCGGCACTACCTATGGTGCGGGAGATGGCACTACCACATTCAATGTGCCCGACTTTAGGGACCGTGCTCCTTATGGCGCATCAACCTATACTCTTGGGTCTAAGACCACTAATGAAATTAATGGAAGCGCCCAAGCAGCGACAGCTTCTGGCGGACCCACGACTCATAGTGTTACGACTAGTACAACTAACTCTACAACAGACAAAGACGTTACAAACTCAATTACAGTTGTAACAGGCGTGAGTGCTCATGCAGCACACTCCCATACAGTTACGTATCCTGCTGTAGCTGTGAAGTTCATTATCAAAACATAATATTTTAAATTTTGATTTGACTCCTACAAAAATATAAGGTAAAGTATAAAGATTATGGCACAAAAAGCAATTCCAACCAACAAAGCACTATATGATCGAGTTAAGGCAGAAGCAAAACGCAAGTTTAAGGTTTATCCTTCTGCTTATGCTAATGGTTGGTTAGTTCAAGAATATAAGCGACGTGGCGGTAAATACCGTACTTCTACTACAAAAGGAAAAAAGTGACATGGCAATGCATTCAAAAAAGAAATCAATGAAAAACGGTAAAAAAGAGACTGGTAATGGAGGACTTACAGCAGCTCAAAAGAAACTTCCTCCTGCACTTCAGAAAGCGATTTTAGCTAAGAAGAAGAAAAAATAATGGCGACACTTCGTTATCGCTATCGTGATAAAAAATCTCGTTCAGATGGAGCTTGGGAACAGGCTTCGTCTGACCGGCGTTATAAAGAAAAGCAAGACTGGTGTGAGTTCTACACCCCCCTCGGTAGAATGGTCACCAAGCCCTCTGGTAAAAAGCCAGGGTATATGGGATATGATGAGTGGTGTGCTGCAAAGACACCATTTAAAAATCAAATAATTTCAAACCCAAAAAGGAAATATGACTAATGGCTACAACATACACATGGTCTTTTGGACCTCTTGAAGCAGCACCTACAGAAGGTGATCTAACTGACGTAGTAAAATTAATTCATTGGAGACTATCGGGACAAACTGACGATGAATCTCCAGTATCGGGAACCGTTTATGGTTCTATTGCAACAGGAGATGCAGAAGCTGGATCATTTACAGCATTTGCTAGTCTTACTGAAGAAATAGTTAAAGGCTGGACTCTCTCTAACCTTGTTGAAGGAGAAGAGACTACTTCGGAAGCAGAGGCTCGTTTAAAAGCTTCTATTGATGCTCAAATTGATGCTCAAAAAAATCCAGCCAGAGTAAATAAAATAGCGCCTTGGGTGTAAGAAAGATAGAGGGGAACTATGACAGAAGAAAATACAAATAAAATTACAATTGATGATAAAGAGTATGATTTAAGCACTTTTAATCAAGATCAATTAAAGTGCGTTGCACAGCTTAGAGATATTAGCATTCAGCAAGATAATCTAAGAATGCGCTTTGACCAACTTGATGCAGCTAAGTCAGTATTTATTTCTAAATTAAAATCATCACTGGAGAGCTAAATGGCAAAACCTCGTGGAGGTCTTAAAGCTTGGTTTGGAACAGGTAAGACTGGCGGCATTGGTGGTGGCGGTTGGGATCGTTATGATGCCCAGGGTAATCGTATTGGTAAATGTGGGGAAGGCGAAGTTGATGATCCTTATGCCGCTTGTCTATCTAGAGAAAAAGCTAGAAAATTAGGAAAAGAAGGCAGAGCCTCTTTTGTTCGTCGTAAACGAGCAGCCCAAAGAAAAGCAGGAGCAGGTAAAAAAGGACAGGGGACTGGTACTCCTGTAAATGTAGCTACTGGTGCTTCGCCAAGAAGGAAGGTTAAGAAATAATGGTAACTCGTGTTGATCCATTTTTAGGCGGTCTTGGTATAGATGCCACTGGTAAGTTTGAAGTTCAAGCTAACGCCACTGTTACTATTGGTGATGGAACTTCTACTGGTAACGTAAATGTTGGTGGGGAAGTTGTTTCTTCTACTGTAGATGCGACTACTTTAAAAATTGGTGGTACTGCGATAACTGCTACTGCTACGGAACTTAACTACTTGGATGGTGTAACTAGTATTACACTAGGCAGTGCAAACGAACTACTAATTGTAGGTTCAGATGGAACTAGTATTATAAGTGATAGTACACTTAGTATTGATACAGGTAGTAATTATATTGGTATCAATCAAACATCTCCTGAAGTAACATTACATATGACAGGCGAAGGTTCTCAAGCAGCACAAATTCGTATGGAACAGTACAATGATAGTGCTGACGCTCCAGATGTAAGAACAAGAAGATATAGAGGCACGATTGCCTCGCCAAGTGCTTTACAATCAGGTGATTATCTATATAGAAGTAACCACGAATATTGGAATGGTTCAGCACTTATTGTAGGCGGACAGTTTGCTTTTGACAACACCAACAATGCCAACAGAACACAGTTTACGGTTGCGGTTACCACAGACGGTACATCAGTAGAAGCCAGTACAAATGATGATGTGCAATTTAAGATTGATGGTAACGATGGCGGTGCGATTACATTCAACGACGCATACAAGTTTCCAACTAGTGATGGAAGTGCCAATCAATTCTTGCAAACAGATGGTTCGGGTGCTGTAACTTTTGCTAGTGCCACTGTAAGTGACATAAGTGATTTAACAGCAACCGCTGCCGAACTTAACTACACAGACGGTGTTACAAGTAACATTCAAACACAATTAGACGGAAAATTAACTGGTAACCAAACTATTACTTTATCAGGCGATGCAAGCGGATCAGGTACTACTGCTATTACAGTTACTGTAGCAGATGATAGTCATAATCACATTATCTCTAATATAGATGGGTTACAGACTGCGCTAGACGCTAAACTTGCGTCATCAAGTTACACAGCTGCTGATGTTTTAACTAAGATTAAGACAGTTGACGGATCTGGTTCTGGACTAGATGCTGACTTACTTGATGGGCAGCAAGGGTCTTATTACTTAAACACATCTACATCATTTGGCGGAGATGTCAGTGGCACATATAATGCTATTGTTATCGCTAACGATAGCCACACCCATGCATTCGACAACCTAACTGGTAAAACATCAGGCACAGGCGAGTATTCCACCAATCATTTCATAACGGCAGGGCGTGGTAGTGGCGGCGTATCGCTAACGCATAATGACGGATACGGAAATGCTAACATAACATGGAACCATAAGTCTGGTGTACCAGAGCAAAATGGTAATGCTGCACGTATTCATGTGAATACAGATGCAAGTACTAACGCTGCTATGGTTTTTCAAGTAAAATCCGGTGTAAGTAGTGGTGCTGCTATTACGCTTACACAGGCACTATCGCTAAGTGAAACTACCTCAACATTCTCGGGGGATGTTAACGTTAGCACTGGTAAGCTTCAAGAGGGGGGCAACGCCTTAATTCCTGCGGGCTCTATCATCATGTATGGTGCAGCCTCTGCACCTGGAGGATGGTATCTCTGTGAAGGTGGAGCTATTTCTAGATCTACATATGCAGCACTTTTTTCTGCAATTGGCACTACTTATGGTGTAGGCGACGGGTCTACGACCTTCAACGTTCCTGATTTTAGAGATAGAGCCCCATATGGTGCGTCTACCTTTACTCTTGGTACTAAAACAGCTGGAGAAGTTAATGCAAGCGGTCAGAACTCAACTGGAACTGGAACATCAGGGTCAACAGGTGGTTCCACAGTAGCTAGTACAACAGGTTCAGATGGACCAACTACTCATAGTGTTACAACTAGTACTACTAACTCTACAACAGACAAAGACGTTACAAACTCAATTACAGTTGTAACAGGGGTAAGCGCTCACGCAACTCATACTCATACTATACCTTCTCTTACAGTAAATGGGCATACTCACTCAGTTCCCGCACTAACAGTTACCCATCCAGGTGTAGCTGTTAAATTTATTATAAAGACGTAGTCCAATGGATATTGAAAATAGTATTGACACACTTCATGAACGCACACAACAGTCTAAGCTAGAGTTTTCTAGACATGAGGCCGTGTGTCAAGAACGCTACGAACAACTTATTAAAACAATGGATGAAATGGCTACTTGTATGAAAGATATGCGTAAAGAAATAAATGAACTTAGAACAATTGCTACAACTGGTCGTGTAAGTTTAAAAACTTTATTATGGGTAGGTTCTATGTCAGGAGCTGTAATTGGTATAGTACTAGCGATAGGTAATTATTTTAAATAATGTCAGATAAATATTTTAAAGTTCCTGTAGAACGACTACTCGATAAAATTGTAGTTGGAGAACATAAAGGAATACAATTCAATGAATCTCAATGGGGAATGGTAGAAGGGTTAGAAGATAATCGTTTTTGGACTCATATTTCTGCTCGAAGAACTGGTAAATCTTTATCTGCTGGCATATTAGCATTTGCTAAACTTTTAGAGCCAGGAAAACAGGTGATGGTAGTAGCTCCTAACTTTACTCTATCATCAATTATTTGGGATTATGTCACAGATATTATTAGAAACTTACAACTGGAAGTGGATAGGTTCAATCAAAAAGATAAAGTTGTTAAGCTTATCAACGGGTCTACCTTCCGTCTCTTATCGGCTAACAACAGAGACTCACTTGTGGGGCGTGCTGCTCATCTTATAATCGTAGATGAAGCGGCAATCATCCCTGATGATGAGTATTTTACTCGTGATTTACGTCCTGCTCTTTCTACCTACCCCGATTCTCGGGCACTTTTTATATCTACTCCCCGTGGTAAAACAAACTACCTTTATTCTTACTATCTTCGTGGACAAGACTCTGAGTTTGAAGACTGGGGTTCTGGACTTTACACTTGGAGATCTAATCCTCTTTTAAGTACTAAAGATATTGAAGAGGCTCGTCGTTCTATTTCTAATAAAATGTTTGCACAAGAGTATGAGTGTGATTGGACTACTACTGAAATGCAGGTTTATAGCCTTGATGAGAATCGTCATTTACAAGATTTAACTTGGGTAAAAGAAAATCTGAATCGTTTTGAAGTTATTGCAGGTCTTGACGTTGGCTATCGTGACTTAAATGCTTTTATTGTAATAGCCACTGATGGTGAAAATTTTTATGTCATAGACGAGTATATATCTGGAGAGGTTACTACATCAGAGCTTGCGGAAAATATTAAAGAACTAGAAGAAAAATGGGAGGTAGAGATGATTTATATTGATTCTGCCGCTCAACAGCTTAAAGCTGATTTTGCGTATGACTATGACATTTTTTGTGAAAATGCTATAAAGTCTGTAAAAGACGGTATAAATTATTTAGGTGCTCTTATAGACCATGATCGTTTAATATTTGATCGTGAAACAGGTTTCCAAACTTTTACTGCTATGGCAAACTATAAGTGGAACCCTAAAACAGAAAATCCTAAAACAATTCATGATGATAATTCTCATGCTTCAGACGCTGCAAGATATGGTATCTATACCTATGTAAAAACTTCGGCTTCAATATATGCTTAAAGATACTGTTTTAATAATTTTAAACTATAAAAGACTTAGCAATGTAAATAAATTAGTAGAAAAATTCAATAAGAAGCTTCCTATACTAGTTATTAATAATAATTCTGATGTTAAACTGTCTAATTTTTCTGGTGCAAAAGTAATCAATAATAATGAAAATCGCTGGTGCATAGAACGATGGAGAGTTGCTAAAGATTTAAATTTTAAATATGCAATTTTATTAGACGATGATATAGATCCTAGTTTTCATTGTATAATTACTTTAAGAACTCAAATAGAAAAAACTCCTGATAGACTTATCTCTATATATGGTAGGTCTGGTATAAATAAAGTTTCTCGTTACGAAGATTTATCTAGTGAGTGGTGTATAGATACAGAATCAGATATAGCAGTAGGAGCTTGTATTTCTGTATCTATTCCTCATCTAAAAACTATATGGAAAGATTATATAGAACCTTGGGGTACTAAAGACAGAGGAGATGATATTCAAGTATCTCTATCTATGAGTGATTACTACAAAACAAGACCTAAAATAATTAAAACAGAAGTTTCTTTACTAGAAGAAGGTAATGTAGGATTAAATAAACATCCCGATCATTTTAGTAAGAGATGGGACACAATCCGAAATTTTCGTTCCCCTTTCCCGGCTTCTAAAAATTAAAGATTGGACATAGTGATTTCTATTTGGTAAAGTTATAGGATAATGACAGAATTAAAAAGAATTCCTATTAAGTATATAAGGGATTATATTAAAAAAGACTACAAATTACGCGATGAATGTTATATATGCAAAGAGAAAGAAAACTTAGAACTTCATCATATTTTTTCTATATCTCAACTTTTTGAAGACTGGTGCATAAAAAATAAAGTGTCTAAATTTGATACTGTTGAGGAAATAAAAGATATAAGAGTAAAATTTTATGATGATGAGTCTGATCGGTTAAACAATAACAACCTTTATACCCTTTGTAAACAACATCACGAAAGATTACACAATATATACGGACAACGTTATAGTAATCATCTATCAAATAAAATTATAAATTGGTTAGAAATTCAAAGGGAGAAACATGGCTAACGAAGTTCCAGGTTGGAGAAGATGGATATCAGAAAAGCTTAACCCTGCACAGCCTTCGTTAGCTGCCGCAGAGCCTTATGCTAGTCCAGAAACTATTCTTGATTATGAACAAGCATATCGAGAAGTTGAAGTAGTTAATCGTTCTATAGAACTTATAATTAACGCTTTAATAGAAGTTCCAATTATTGTAGAAGGTGGCGGAGCTGTTAAAAAGATAGATAAGCTTTTAAATCGTTCTCCTAATCCTTTTGAGGATAGAGTAAAATTATTTCGTCGTGCATTTTTAGACTATTTATTAGACGGCAATGCTTTCTTTTATTATGATCGTACAAACCTTTACGTATTACCGGCTAATGATATGGAAATAAAGCCTGATAATAAAACTTTTATTTCACACTATAACTTTTTGGTTAGAAATATGCAGCAGTCTTCTGTATATGGATATGGAAAGCAAACTACAAGACAAGAATCATCTTTAAAATTTGATACAGATGAAATTATTCATATAAAATCTGATAACGAAGATAGTATCTATCGTGGTGCTCCTAAACTAAAATCAGTAAAAAGACTTGTAGAGCTTTATTATTATTTAATTAATTTTCAGCGTCAATTCTTTAAGAACAATGGTATTCCAGGAATTGTACTTGAAACAGAATCTGTTCTAAGCCCAAAAGTTAAAGACAGATTATTAGAACAATGGAGACAAAGTTATTCTACCTTATATGGTGGAGCTAGAAATCCTGCTATTTTAGACGGTGGGTTAAAACTAAGTCCTTTTGGTCAAATTAAATTCTCTGAATTAGATTTTGAAGCTTCTGTAGAACGAGTTCAACAAGATATAGCAAAAGCTCTTGGTGTCCCATACGTTCTACTAAAGTCAGGAAATAACGCTAATATTTCTGCAAACCAAGTTTTATTTTATAATCATACGGTTATGCCAATTCTTGAGCAGTTTTGTAGTGCATTTTCTCACTTCTTTAACTCAGATATTATTATTCGCCCTGATAGAGCGGCTGTTTCTGCTCTCAGAGCTGATGAAAAAACACAAGCTATGTACTATTCTTCGTTAGTAAATACTGGTATTATTACACCTAATGAAGCTAGAGTAGGGCTTAGATTTGATAATCGTGAAGATTGTGATGAGATTAGAATACCACAAAATATTACAGGAAGTGCTGTAGACCCCTCTCAAGGCGGAAGACCTGCTGAGAGTGATCAGAATACTGCACCAGATCCTAATCAAGGGGATAACCAAAATGGATAAAATGTTTCATGTTTATAGTCCATTGACTGTTGAGAAAGGTGCTGGTAAAAAGAAGAAAGGTCTAAGAATTGCTGGATACGCTAATACGACTGATAAAGATCGTTCAGGCGATATTATAACAGCAAACGCTTGGGCTAAAGGCGTTGATTACTATCGTAAAAACCCTGTTCTTTTATACCAACACGATCATGGCAAGCCAATTGGACGAGTAGAAAAGATTTCTGTAGATCGTAAGGGCATCTTTGTTGAAGCCTATGTTAGTGACGCTGCAGAAAAACTTCATGGCGTACAAACTCTCATAAGCGACGGAGCTTTAAAGAGTTTTTCTGTCGGATTCCGCGTAAAAGACGGACGTTATGATAGAAATACTGATACAACAATGATTACAGATGTTGAACTTCATGAAATCAGTGTTGTTTCTGTACCTTGTAACCAAGAAAGTTTATTTAGCGTTAGAAAAAGTTTTGAATCTAACGATGAATATGAGTCTTTTAAGAAGAATCTAAAGGAAGCTTCTGAGAAAGACGAAATCAAGATGATGAATGGAATCTATGTAGGAATTACAGGTAGTAAAGAAGGACATTATCATACAATTGAAATGGATGATAGTGGAAACGGTGTTACTACCTATACTTCACATGGACTAAAACATTATCATAAAATAGTGAATTACCGAGTTGAAGAAGCAGAAGGGCACTCTCACGAGATAGTGTTCTTAGTGCAGCCTTCTAACAATGTTGATTCACCTAATAATTCAGAAGATGAGGATGAACGTCCAATGTCTCCCAGCGAACGTGAGGCTACTGGAGGAAATAAAAATCCAAATTATTCTTCTGTTATTCTATATTCTGAATCAGAGGAGAACACAATGACAAAGGAAATCGAACCAGAAGTTATTGCCGAAGCTGAAGAAGAAAAGGAAGTTATTAAGGAAGTCAATCTTGATGAAGATGTAACCATTGAGAAACTATCTGAAGAAGATGATGATGATATTGATTTATCCTCTGATCCTTATGTACCAATTCCTTTTGTTAATCTTCTTAGTGCAGAAACCGCACAAATTAAAAATGGAGCTTTTATTCAGCACGAAGGCAAAAGATATTCAGTAACTAAAATTGCTACTGCCCAAAACCCTATTTTTCAATTTTTAGAAGTTGACTTAAACGGTAAATCATTAGATAATACTCTTACAATTCCTGCTGAAAATTTATCAGTAGCGAATTTCTGGGATATCGGGTCACAGTATGATCTTGAAGCAACATCTACAGAATTTAAAAGTTTAACTGATGCAGAGCGTCAGGCAATTAAAGAAGACTATAGTTCTTTAATTACTGTAACTGAACAAGAGCTTTATGCAGTAAAAGACAAAGAGGCTGTTAAAAATAGCGAACTTTTACAGGAAAAGCTTAATAAAACAATTAACTTAACCACTACACCATCATCAGAATGGAACGACACTAACTACCACATTGCAAAAATGATGACTAATAACATTAAAAAGCTTATGAGTATTGACTGCGAAGATGGCGAAGAGACTTACAAGAATCTAGCCTTATTAGTAAACGGTCATAAGACTACTAAGACTATAAAGGAGAATGAAACAATGGCAACCGAAAATGCAGGTGATCCAATTGTACTAGAGACTGAAAAGAAGGCTGCCCCTACAACTGAAACAGTTGTAGAAAAGGCCGAAGTCTCTTCAGTCAAGGTTGGAGACAATATGACAGAGAAGCTAGTTGAAAAGGCTGGCGATACTGTAATGAAAGAAGCTGACCAGATTGACCGTAAGGGAGAATCTGATCGTCAGACACGCGAAGATCTAGCTGAACTTAAGGCTCAGATCTCAAAATATAAGGACGAGATTAAGGCAATCTCTGAGAGCAAGCATGTTTATCAGGCAGAGCGTTCTGCCTCACGCTACTCAGAAAAGGAAATGGCTAACGCTTTCCTCCTTGCTAAGGCTCTTAATCGTCGTGACCCATTTGATACCAAGCTTGGTAATCAGATTAAGGCAGTCACTTCAGTTGATCAGTTCCTCAGCAACTTCTCAACAAATATTTACGAAGAAATGGAGCAGCAGCTAGTTATAGCTCCAATGTTTGACCGTATTCAGGTCGATGCTAAGACATTCCGTGTCCCCGTTGCAAACGAAGACACAGATGATTTCGTAGCACAGTTTGCTTCCGGCACCTATGCTACTGGCATCGCTGATGCAACAAATGTTCCAACTTCAAACCAGAACGCAATTAGCTCTGTGGACTTTACTCCACACAAGTTCATGGTTACAACACATCTTGCTAAGGATGAAGAAGAAGATACAATTCTTCCTCTAATCGACTTCCTCCGTCGTGCAGCAACACGTCGCCTTTCACGTTCAATTGATAAGGCAATCCTTCGTGGTACAGGTGCCCTATCAGGCTTCACTGCTAACCCAGCTACAACTGCTACTTATGCATCAGTTGTTAAGGGTATTACCACAATGGTTAACCAGGTTGCTGCAAACGGTCTTACCGTTCGCACCGCCGATGGCGATACAAAGGCTTCTGCCGCAAATATTGCTTCAGCCCGTGCTCTAATGGGTAAGTATGGTCTACAGCTTGGTGATCATCTCGTATACCTTACAACAATCGAAGGTTACAACGAGCTAGTCACAACCTCCGACTTCCGCACTGTCGATAAGTTCGGACCAAACGCCACATACCTCACAGGTTCAGTTGGCGCCATCTATGGTATCCCAGTGGTCATCACTGAGTTCCTAGACAACGTTGGTTCTAACTCAGCCGATATTGGTGCTCTAGTCTACAAGCCCGGCTTCATGATTGCAGAGCGTCGTGGAATCGAGATCGAGAGCGAGTATGAGCCCCGTCAGCAGGTCACAGCGATGTATATGAGCACACGCTTTGACTTCAAGGCTCTCTCAACTGTCGGTAGCGGTGCTAACGTCTCAACAACATACAGCTACGCTTCTACAATCAGAACACTTGCCTAATTAATTAGGTAACAACTGATAACCTGAGATAGGAGAGGGAGGTAGGTTCACCTGCCTCCCTTTCTTACTATAAAGATAAGGAGTTATTAAATGCTTAATGAAATTATGCACATTGACGACGAAGCCGAGGCTCGTAGAATTTTAATGAAACTTGGTAATGGTCTTACTCAAGTTGATTCTTATATTGCAGAGTGGAAAGTTGCTAAGGCACCAAAACCCGCTCCAAAACCCGAGCCTATTAAACAAAAAGTTGTTACATCAACTACTACAGAAAAAGAAGTAACAGCTCCTGTAAAGCCTAAATCTACTATTGTTACAAAATAAGGGGGTTAATAAATGTCTAGCAATTATGGTAAATATCCATATGTTTCTTTAGCACAAATAAAGAACTATTTAAACATAACAAGTATAAACGAAGATGCTAGACTTAGCAATCTTATTTCTTTTGCTTGTGGTGCTGTTGAGAACTATATAGGACATGAAGTATTAAGTAATTCTTATTCGGAAGTATTTGATGGTGGAAAAGCCTCTGTTTTCGTATCTCGTTTACCTTTACAGAATGTTCACTCTATTTCTGAGTATGATGGTACTGCATATCGAAGATTAAACAATCCACAATCAGACGGATCTTCCGTAACAAGAATAAACTCTAATAAAGTATTATCAAGCAGCGGAGGACCTGTACTTAAGAGTAGATATAAAAAGTTCGGGGACTCCTCTGCATTTTTTAATGGATCAAATGATTATTTATATAGTGCTGATTCAAATGACTGGTTTTTTGGAGACTCAAATTTTACTATAGATATGCAAGTAAGAGCTAATTCTTACTCTGCTAACTCTATATTTATATCACAAGCTGCGGATGCTGATAACCTCTGGTCGCTTGGGTATGATACAACTAATGGCTATACGTTTAGAGCTGTATCAGGAGGAACAGAGATAGCTAATGTTACTCATGCTGCTACAACTGGTTATTCTGCCAATACTTTTTATCATGTAGAGGTAGTTCGATCAGGCTCTTCTTGGGCTATATATAGAAATGGCACTTCTTTAGGTACACAAAATACATCAAATGTGATGCCCGATATTTCCGCTCCTCTTGAAATTGCAAGACAAAATGTTCCTTCAAGTTATCAATATTTTAATGGATTTATGGATGAGATTAGAATTTCTCATGCTGCTAGACATACTGCTGCTTTTACTGCTCCTTCTTATCAACATGCTACGGATGATAGTACTGTTTTACTAATTCATTTTGATGGCACTGATAACACTGCAACATTCCAAGATGATCATGCTACTGTTGAACAATTCCTATTTTATCCTGAGACTGGTGAGATAACTAAAAATATTGGTGATGGAACAGGAGATTTTGGGTTAACTATTGTAGGAGCTTCTAAGTTTAGAAATTATCCTCGTGGAGTTCGTGTAGCATATAAATCTGGATATGAATCAGGCAACATTCCTAATGATTTATTAATGGCTACTATGGACTATGTTAAAATGCTACATAAAGATCGTCAAGAATCACAAAGTTTTACTTTCCAAGGTGAGAATGTTCAAGATAGACAATTAAGCTCCAACTTCCCTCCGCATATCCGCCGTATTTTAGATTTATATAGAGTGATTATTTAATAATGGTGCAACCTATTGTTTCCATTGAGGGTACTAATGTTATAGAAAATGGTAAAAGTATTCCTATTATTAAATATTCCCAGAGAGTTTTAAAAGGAACAAAAGTAGCATTAAAAGGATCTACCTCAGCTAGGTCAGTAGCCTTAAGACTAATGTCTGATTTTATCGCTACTAGATCTGGACTAAAAGAAGGTAGAAATACCTCTAAGTTTTCAAACCCAACTGCTCGTCCTGATGTTCAAGGCAGTTTAACCGCTTTCTTAAAAGTTTTTGGAGTAGAACTGCAAAAAACAAGTTTAACTGGCGGGGCACAGGCTTTCTTAGAACTTAAACAAAGTACTTCTAAAGGTAGAAGTGTCTCTGTTACTGGGCGAGCATTACAAAGAGGTTCATCAGAAGAATTATCATTTTTGGAACAATTTAAATTAGAAAGAGGCACTAAGGATGATGGTAGTGAAACATTTTTAGGACCTTTTATTAATCAACTCAAATCAAGCGATTTACATAACTGGTTAGAATCTGATTCTACTTTAAAAGAGAATATAATAGTACAAATAGAACAAAAATTTGAAAACTTTGCCTTAATTGATTATTTAGATAAAGAACACGGGGGTCTTCCAAAAGTAAAAGTATTAGCTAATGCTGCTGAAGTATTAAATTTAAGAAAGTCTTTTAAAACTTCAGTTTTACTTACAGCAAGACAATCAAGAAGAGCCCAAGGAAAAGTATCTATACAGATAGATGCTAAACTATCAGACTCCGCCTATAACATATTTTTAGATAAAGCTATAGATGTTACTAAAAAATTTCACAGTGCCTTAGGTGTTAACTTTAGTAGTCGTTTTTTAACTTTTGCTGTCCAAAAATTTGAAAAAAGTAGTAAGCTAAGTGCAGAAGACTTTTTAAAAGCTATTATTTCTATAGCAAAAGAATTTGAAAAAGGTAGTAATACTCCTTTAGTATATCAAACATTAATTCAAAAACAAAAACTTGGTAATTCTGGTATAACAACTAATATAAACGTTCCTAAAGGAAGACAGAAAAAAGAAGCAAGTAAAACAATTTCTGATGTACAAATGACGGCTTTAGTACAAAGAGAAACAGAGCGTCGTATGCCAAAAGGACCTGATAGAGGTCCTCCTCTAAGTCCTACTGTACTAACGTACAGATCTGGTCAATTTGTAGAATCTATTAAAGTTATACAAAATTTTAGGCAACAACTTATAACATATTACTACGCCCCTAATTATCGTGTTCATGAAAAACGAGGAGCAAGAGCGCCTAGGTTTTTACTACAAGGATCTATAAGAGATACTGTTAAGGCAGTATACGGAACTCGTTTTAGAATCGTAAGAGGTTTTTAAACTGGGCACGAATCTATTTTGAGAATTTAAGATTTGCTTTATAAAAGTCAATTTGCTATACTATGAAAAGGTAGAAAATTAAATGGCGTTAAGTCGAAGAAAAGAGATTACTGAATTACTAGTATCTGAGTTAAAAAAGATAAATGGTAGTGTTTCTACATTTGACGCCTCTTATACATATAATTTAAATATTTCTAATAATTGTTTTCGTCGCATGAAATTTTTAGACGAAATTAACGATTTTCCTACAGTATGTGTAAATGCAGGCGCTGAAGCTAGAGTTTACGATACAGCAGGATTAACTACTGGAGAGCTAAACATCACTATAAGGTCCTATGTTAGAGCAGAAAACCCTATAATCACAGCAGAAAGTCTCGCAGATGATATAGAGCATGTTGTTTATAACTTAGGAGATAGATCAGATATTGGAATACTGGATATGACTATAGAAGGTGTTTCTACAGATGAAGGTTTAGTAGCTCCCTTTGGGATTTTGGAAATTGATATTTTAGCAAGATACCAATTAAATATATAAAGGAGTTAAAATAAATGACTGCCCAACTTAACCTACAAAGAAACACTAAGGTGTTTATTTCCACCGTTGATTTATCAAACGGTGCGGCAGTTACTGCTATGAAACCAGCTAATACTTGGCAAGTAGAAATTCTTGCCGGTTATGCAGTTTCACAGTCAGCTGCTACTCAGGACATTACCTCTCTAGAAAGCGGTACTGCACCTGATCGTTCACAACAAAGATTTAATACTGCCCTTAACCCAGTTGATTGGAACTTCCAAGCATACTTAAAGCCAACAGGTATGCAAAAAACAGCTGGTGCATCCGATAAACACGCTTCTGGTAACTCAATGCCAGTAGCTGACTGGTTTATGTGGCAAGCAATGATGAGTAGTACTTCTTGGGCTTCTGGTGCTGAAATCAGAAGCGCTTGGGAGGATGATGGTAAATTTTCTCTAGCAGGTCGTACTGCTGGTTCGAACGTATTTGCTCATACCTCAAACTTCTCCACTGCCTCTGAGTATCATCTATATGTTAAAATGGATAACGTTGTTTATCAAGTTTCTAACGCAACTGTTAACCAAGGTTCAATTGATGCTGCTATTGATGGTATTGCTACTACAACATGGACAGGTTTTGGTACAAACCTAGTAGAACTACGTTCTGATGCAAGAGATAGGGCTATCTCTGTGTTTGGTGGTACACTAAATGATGGTTCATCTATTACCGCTAACTCAAATGCATATGAAACAACTGCAGAAGCTTCATATCATCCTTGGAACTCTTACAACGTTTCTGGATCAATTTCTTCTGCAAGCTTTATTAAGAATAGACTTTCAACTATTGAAATCAAGCACGCACCAAGTGCTACTGAAGCGGGTGTAACATTCACCTTCCCAGTTACAGCACTAAGTTTTGACTACAACAACAATATTACTTATCTAACACCAGAAGAACTAGCTTCTCTTAATGCTCCTATTGGACAGTTTGCAGGGGCTCGTGCAATTTCCGGCTCACTTAGCGCCTATTTACGTTCTGGTACAGATAATACCGCACAGTTCCTTAAGCAGGTTGTGGAAGATTCACGTACATCATCTTCTGCTACATCAAATGCAAACCTGGTTATTGGTGGCGCAACTGCACCTTATGTTGCACTAAAGCTACCATCTGTGCAGTTTGAGCTTCCATCTCACTCAATTGATGACGTGATTGGAGTCTCTGTTAACTTCCTCGCACAAGAAACCGCAAAAGGTACTGGCGATGAGCTAACAATCATTGTAGCAAAGTAAGTTAAATGAGCTTGAGGGGGCTTAATTTAATTTTAGGTGGGTGCTCACTGTTAACAAACGTCAAACTTGCCCCCTCAGTTTGACAGGCGTTGAAAACGGCAGTGAGCACCCTTTTTATTATAGAGGGGAAAACCAAAAAATGAGTTTAATTTCAAATTTAATCGCTAAGGAAACTGTTATTGACGTAGAGTTTCCAGATATTGAAGGATTTATCGTAAAGCTAGTATATCTTGGTCGTGATGACCTTATGAAGATTCGTAATACTAGTCTTACATATAAGTTTAATAAGCGCACTCGTCAGCGTGAGGAAGAAATTGATAACGATAAGTTTATCGAAGAGTATTCACGCAGAGCAATTAAGGGTTGGGAGGGGTTAAAAGTTAAGTCACTACCAAAGCTTCTCCCTGTAGATATTAGTTCTATGGATCCAAATGAGGATGTTCCTTATTCAGAGGAAGATGCTCTTGACCTGCTAAAAAACTCTACTGTTTTTGATCAATTTGTAACAGATGCTATGAATGATTATGAGCAGTTTTCTATCGCTAAGAAAGAGTCTGACGTAAAAAACTCCAGAAGTACCTCCGCCACAACTTCCAAGCGGGAGGGATGACACAAGAGCAATATTTGCTAATGTGTGACCAGATGGGTTGGGATCCTGACCCTAATGAAATGCCGGCAGAGGTACAAGACTTAAGTTACGAAGCGCAACAAGCACTAAGACTATTTAACGCGTTACCTGACAAAATAGAGGGTATGAATGGAGTTTGGTTAGGTAAAGATTACGCAGGATTAGGTGATATTATGCGTATCTATAAAATTGAAGATAGTGAAGAGGTGTTTGAGCTTCTTCAAGTTTGTATTTCTGAGGCTTCTACACACTACGAACAACAGCGTAAAGTGAGAGAAGCCGCATCAAGGGTGAGAAGATAGTGGCATCAATTAGAAACATAATTGAAACAGTATTTACAGCTAAAGGAGCGGGGTCGGTAGCCGCTGCTACTCAAAACGTTACAAAAGCTCAAACTCGTCTTGGACAAGCTTCTGCTTCTGCAGGGCGTCAGTTTTCCGCACAGTCCCAAGGATTAGGCGGCTTAGTAGCTGCCTATGCCGGTGCTGCTGCAACAATCTTTGCTATTTCTTCTGCCTTTAATGCTTTAAACCGAGCTGCTCAAAGTCAACAAGCTATTGATGGGACTAGAACTCTAGCTGCAACAGTTGGAGAACAGGGCGATAAAATTCTTTCAAAAATTCAAGAAATTACTAAAGGACAACTTAGTATTGCAGAAGCTGCTAGGAGCACTAACCTTGCCTTATCTGCAGGATTTAATTCAGAACAAATCGAAAAATTAACAGGCGTAGCCTTAAAAGCTTCTGTTGCTTTGGGAAGAAACTTGGTTGATTCTCAAGACAGGTTAATTCGAGGTGTTGCTAAGATTGAACCGGAAATTTTGGACGAATTGGGTATCATTGTTAGATTAGACGATGCGGTTAAAAAATACGCTGACTCTATTGGTAAAGCTGCTAGTGACTTAACTTCCTATGAAAGAAGTCAAGCTTTTGCTAATGCTACTATTGATCAAGGTACTAAAAAGTTCTCTATTATTGATACATCAGTAACTACGAGCGCAGAGGCTCTAAATAAGTTTAGTGCTGACTTGCAAAATTTATCTGATAATCTACTAGGTATTTTAGCACAAGCTATCGGTCCTTTTGTTGGTTTCTTGTCTGGAAACTTTTCAAATACTTTAGCGGCAGCGGGTGTTCTAGGAGGGCTAATCTTTTCTAAACTCGCTCAAGTAACTACAGCAGGCCTTGGTCAAGCTACTGTAGCTGTTCAAAATTTTGGTGCCAGATTAGCAGAAACTTTTAGTGCTAGAGCTGCTCAAGCAGGGGGACAGTTACAAGCAACTTTAGGAAAAGAATTAGATAATTTTAACCTAAAATTAGTTAGAGGAACTAGGGAAACTCAAGGACAAGTTAGAGAACTAGTTAAATTAGGAAGACAAGGCACTTTGACTGCGGTAGAATTGCGTAGCCTAGTTAAAGCTTTAGAAGCGCAACAAAGAGCAGGAGTAAACGTTAAAGATGTTTTAGGTGCGGCGACGGAGGCGTATAAAAGTTTAGGTCGTGGAGCACAAATCGCAGCTACAGCAACTGCTTTTGCCACTAAAGCTATTTCAGGCGCTACTAAGGCAGTTAATTTATTAGTAGGTGCTATTGGTAAAATCTTTTTTATAGTTTCTATTCTTCAACTTTTATCTTCTACAATAGGAAAAGTTGTTTTTGGAATAGATTTATTTGCAAAAGCAGGAGAGGATATTAAAAAGTTTTTTGAAGACTATACTAGAAAAGCAAACGCAGCAAATAGAGCACAAGCAGTTTTTAATAAGTTACTAATAGAATCTTCAAATAATGCATCACGCGCCCAGCAAAAATTAAAAGAATTTCAAGATACAGCCTTTAAAAGAGACTTAAATTTTGTTCAACGTTTATTTGGGGCGGATGAGAAAAAAACAGCAGTACAAGTTACTAAAAATGCAGAAAAGTTAGCATCACAATTTCAAGAAGGATTTGCACGACAGTTTAAGCAGCGTGGTAGATCTACATTACAAAATGATATTAGGC
>Ga0070746_10000637_pt1 | contig 20949 bp, 17 predicted proteins | sample VirMetDEL_Mar_21_FD_77016 | JGI IMG/M metagenome (GOLD analysis project Ga0070746, IMG submission 77016) | Aqueous microbial communities from the Delaware River and Bay under freshwater to marine salinity gradient to study organic matter... | ecosystem: Environmental > Aquatic > Marine >...
AAAGAAGCGATAGGGCAAAGGCTACAACTAAAAAAGAATATTGATGCAGAAACTGGTCAAAAGACTTTGCAGTTTGAGCCTACAACACAAAAACAAGCAGGACTTAGACCTGATCAGGTTAAGAATAAAGAGAAGCTAGTACCCAAGGATATCAAGAGTAATGTTTCGTCTAAGCAAGGTGCTATCTGGGAAGAAGCAAAGAACTATGGAGTTGATCTAGAAGTTGAGCAAAGAGCAAAAGCTAGACGGAATGCAGAGATTGATCTTAGACCAGCACTAGGTACAGAAAAACTAAGTCGCTTTGTTAGAAGAAAACAGATGAAGTTTAAGCCTACAAAACAAGCTAGAGGACAAAAAGGTGCTGACTTAGGTGCATTGGTATCAGGGCAAAAGATCCTTGAATGACGGACGTAGAACAAGCGGTCAAAGTCTTACAACAGCTTACCGAACTCAAAGATACCAACAGGATTCATTATTACCACCCTTACGGATATCAAGTTGAGTTTCATAAAGCGAGAGATCTTAACAAAAACAGAGCAAAGCAGAGGCTGCTTATGGCAGCGAATAAGGTTGGTAAAACCTACTGCGGTGCTGCCGAACTAGCGATTCATGCACTTGGAGATTATCCAGATTGGTGGGAAGGACATAAGTTTGATTCTGCAATCAAGATATGGGCTGCAGGAAACACAACAGCAAACACTAGAGATATTGTTCAAGCAGAGTTATTAGGCGAACCAGGAGATCCAGAAGACTATGGTAAAGGACTTATTCCTAAAGACAGGATTATTCACACAGACAGGCTTCCTGGGATTCCTAATGCCTATTCTGCAGTTACCGTTAGACATGCATCAGGTAAGAACTCAAAGATCTGGTTCAAGTCCTATGAACAGGGCAAAGAACAATGGATGGGTAAAGCAGTAGACATTGTATGGCTAGACGAAGAACCACCACAGGATATTTATTCACAAGGACTCAGAGCAACCTTGAAGACTCAAGGACTGATCTTCATGACCTTTACTCCAGAGAAAGGGATGACGAATACAGTTGCTCAGTTCATGAACGATTTAAAACCAGGACAGCAGCTGTATCATGCAACTTGGGATGATGCACCACATTTAGATGAACAAACCAGGAATGAAATACTTGCAGCACTTCCTCCGCATGAAAGAAATATGCGATCAAAGGGGGTTCCTGTTCTTGGTTCAGGATTGGTTTATCCAGTTGACGAAGACTCTATCAAAATCCCTGCGTTTCAGATTCCAGAATACTGGCCTAAAGTCTGTGGGATTGACTTTGGTTGGGATCATCCATTTGCTGCAGTATGGGTTGCATGGGATCGTGAAACAGACACGATCTACGTCTATGACTTATACACAATACGTGCTGAAACACCTGTTGCTCATGCCCATGCAATACGTTCTAAAGGTGATTGGATTCCTGTGGCATGGCCTCATGATGGTATGCAACATGACAAAGGTTCTGGCGATCCACTTGCTAAACAGTATCGTCGGCTTGGTGTTAATATGCTTGGTAGCCATTTCAGCAATCCCGACGGTGGTTTTTCTGTTGAGCCAGGTATCATGGACATTCTGCAGAGAATGCAGTCAGGGCGTTTTAAAGTATTTGAACATCTTGCCGAATGGTTTGCAGAAATGCGGATGTACCATCGAAAAGAAGGAAAGATCATTAAAGAACGTGATGACATTATGAGTGCAACTAGATACGCAACGATGTCAGTACGTTACGCAACCATACATAAAGAAAAACCAAGAATGGAGTACGCAATCGGTACTCAGGACTTAGAATACCAATACTTTTCATAAGACAGACAATGGACTTACTCAATCTATCACAACCATGGGATTGTCAAAGATTTCCTAAATCTAAAACCATCTGCTATGGAGGAGGAGGTGGTGGTGGAGGTGCTCCAAAACTAGAAATGAAAGGTTTAGATCTTACTAAAAGTACAGGAGCTTTAAGCCCAAAAGGAGTTAAAGCAATTACATCCAGTTTAAAAGCAGCTGGAGGTGGTGCTGCATATACTGCTGCTGTAGATAAAATGAATAAAGAAACAGATAAACGGTTAGGTTTAGGAAAATATAAAAAGAAAAGTGGAGGATTACTTGGATCTGGAATATCCATATCTCCACCTAAAATTAAATTACCAAAATCTATTAAAGACACATCTTTAGGTAATGCAGCCAATGAAGTTAAGAAATTAGGAGATGGTGACTTTAGCCTAAAGAAAGCAGTACAGGGAACTGCATCTGGTGCAGAAAGCACTATTAAGAAATCTGATTTAGGAAAGGTCGTTAAAAAAGTTGCAGATCAATCGGGTTACACAGGATCTGATATAGATACAGGAATGCAGAAGATAGAAAAAGAATCTTCTAATGTGGTCAACCAAACCTTAGATGCTGTTGATAATCCGACAAAGGTTATTAACGATGCTGTTGATAGAGCTAAAAACTTTGGTGCTGAAACCGCAGGAGAAGTAAAAGATGCTTTTGGAGCTTACGAAACTGCAGGAAAAAACATTGAAACTACTGGACAGAACATTGTTGGTGCATTCGAAGACACGTTTCAGACAGGAATGAATGCAGCTTCTGCATTAGGACAAAACTTAGCTAATCAACTAGGTACAGCATCTGGAGACAAAGGTGGTCTCAAAGGCAAAGCAAACATTGCTGATTTACTAGAACAAAAGAGAAAAGGCAGAAGAGGTGGCCTTAGTAGATCAGGTACTTCAAGAACTCTTATTACAGGAAAAGTCTAATGGGTGGATCAACAGGAGCAGCTTTAGACAGAGTTGGAAGTCTTGGTGGTGTTTTATATGACCCTGAGCGTGTAGGTATTAAAAAAGGTGCAGAAGATATGCAAAAGCATTACGGAGATCAAATCACTAATTTTATGAATGCTCCTGATGATGCATTAGATGCTGCTTCAGATGCAGTTAGTTCTGTAGCTGATAGTGAATCAGCAACAAATGCTAATCCATTCTCTATGGGATCTTACGGAAATAGTATGCGCCAAAGACGTAAATCAGGTTTTGGTCGAAGACAAACTTTTAAAGGTCTTACAGGCTGATGGATCTATTCACACAGCTAACGTCAGAACTCGCATCTTTAAAAGATTCTAGACGTAACTGGGAAAACACTTGGCAGGAAATAGGAGATCTTGTTTCTCCTAATAGAAGTGATTTCCTTACGCTTAGAACTGCAGGAGAGAAACGTAGAGAAAAGATTTTTGAATCTACACCTTTACGTGCTTTAACTAGATTCTCTTCTGGTATGCACAATCTATTGACTCCCAGCACCCAAAGCTGGTTTGAGTTAAAGATGAGAAATAGTGCATTGAACCAGGAACGTGATGTTCAGCTGTGGTTAGAAGAATCTACAAGAGTATTAATACAGACCTTTAACAGACCACATAACAACTTTCATCCGTCAATGCATGAATACCTACTGGATTTAGGTGCATTCGGAACAGGTGTTATGCATATCAGAGATATACCTGGACAAGGACCATACTTCTCAAGCTATCCACTCTATAACTGTTATTTAGCCAAGAATGATATGGGCCGTGTAGATACGATCTATCGAGTCTACGAACATACGGCAAAAGAAGTATTGGAAGCATTTGGCGAAGAAAAACTGCCTGACAAAGTAAAGAAGGCTTTAGAAGCAGGAAAGTATTACGACAAGTTTGAATGTGTCCATGCAGTCAAGCCTGTATCAACCTTTAAAGATGCTCCTATAAAACGATTTCCGTTTGTCAGTATCTACTTCATGCCTACTGCTAAAACCATTCTAAACGTAGGTGGTTTTGATTCATTTCCATTTGTATGCAGTCGTTGGGAAAGAAATGCACAAGAAACCTATGGAAGAGGTCCAGGTGCTGAAGCATTAGCAGATGTTAAAATGCTCAATGAGATGGAAAAGACTTATCTCAAAGCATTACAAAAGATTGTAGATCCACCACTTATGATTCCTGATGACGGATTCTTAAATCCTATTAGAACCACACCAGGAGGAATCAACTACTATCGATCAGGACTAGGTAAAGACGAAAGAATCTTTCCAATGCCTTCTGCACAACGAGTAGACATTGCAGAAGCAAAGATGTCTCAAGTCAGACAGAACATAGAAAAGTCTTTTTACCTAGACATGATGGAATTACCAGGGCCAGTAGCAAACGATGGTGATGTCCTTAGATTTACGGCTACAGAGGTTCAAGCAAGGCAAAGGGATCGCTTGCAAATCATTGGACCTCTTGTAGCTAGACAAGAAATAGAAATGCTTGGTCCATTGATCGAAAGAACAACACAGATTCTTCTAAACTCCAATATGCTCCCACCAGCACCAGATATTATTATGGAGCAAGAAGAATTTAAGATCGAATATCGAAATCCAGTCTCTGTGGCAATGCGGGGCTACGAACTCAACAGTATTTCCCAACTGATTCAGTTCTTAACTCCTATAGCCCAAATCGACCCAACCATTCTGCAGAGGCTGGATACTTCACAAGTAGTCAAACTTGGAGCAGATATTCTTAGAACACCACCTAGTGTTGTTAAAGATGAAGCTCAGTTCCAACAGGAACAACAACAGCAACAAGAACAATCAGCATTAATGCAGACTCTACAGCAGGCACAGATTTCAGCAAACATTGATCAAACTACGTCTGCAGCAGAAAAGAACCGTGCTATGGCTGCAGATCAGTTAGCTAACTAATGTTCGAAAAAGATAGAAAACGTAGGGCAACCTACAAAGAAGTATTCTCAACCGAACCAGGAAGAGAAGTACTGGAAGACTTGATGAAAAATAACTTTCTCTGGACTTCCACACAAACCAGTGATTCGCATGAAACAGCATATAACGAAGGACGAAGATCAGTCATCCTCGCAATCCTGAATTATGTTTCTTTAGATGCGGATCGAATACAAACCATGATGAAACAGAATTATGACCGAAGCATCGATGACAACTTCTGAAGCAGCACCAAGCCCAGATGCTGGTTCCTCAGAAGCCATTGGCGGTAGTCTGTTAAGTTCAGATCAGCCAATACAACAACAACCAACTTTATCGTTTGATCCTACTGGATTACCAGATGGATTGAATGAAGAACCATCACTACAGACTTTTGATAGCGTAGACAAACTTGCTAAGTCCTACGTCAATCTAGTTAAAAAAATGGGTGTTCCTGCAGAACAGCTTCTACGTTTACCACAAAGCGGTGAATCGTATGATGATGTTTATAATGCTTTAGGAAGACCAGAAGATCATGATGGTTATCAACTAGGTGATCATTCACCAGAAGATACAGCAAACTATAGAGAGATTGCTCATCAACTAGGTTTAAACAATGACCAAGCCTCTGCACTATACGATATCTACCAACAAGACATGCAATACCGCATGAATGAGGAAGATGCAGAGTTTGAGCAATTTGAAGTAGAAAACCTGCAAGAGCTACAACAGGAATGGGGTGACAAATTCAACCACAATCTTGAAATGGCTCGCAGAGCATTTATGAATTTTGCTACTCCTGAAGCGGTAAAAGTCTTGGAAGAAACTGGTATGGGAAACCATCCAGAACTATTGAAAGTATTTGCCCGAATAGGAGAAGTATTAGCTGAAGATTCAGTATTACCAGGATCAAATAACGCAGTTCTTGGTGGTATGAATGCAGCTTCAGCCCAAGAACAAATCAACGATTTATTAGCTGATTCAGAGTTTAGGATTGCATATCAAGACGGATACCATCCTGGTCATAAGGAGGCCGTTGAGAAGATGACTAAGCTCTATAGTTACTTGGGTTGATTTAGTCCAGACAAGGTTTTTAGACCCCTGGCAATTGATTTTGTCAGCGGACCCCATGTGGACAATCCGCAAATGTGCGTTTTTTTATTCACGTATTGCGGAGACTTTATATGTCCACTCAAATCACAACGGCATTCGTCAAACAGTTCGATGCCAATGTACAGCTTCTCGTCCAACAGATGGGAAGTCGATTGCGTAATGCAGTCACTTTAGAATCAGGTAAGGTCGGTGAAGAAGTTTTCATGGACCGTATTAGTGCAACTGCTGCACAAAAAGTAACCAGCAGACATGCTGACAGTCCTTTGATCAGTACACCACATGATAGACGTAGGGTAACACCTGTCGATTATGATTGGGGTGACATGATTGACAATCCTGACAAACTCAGGCTCTTAATCGATCCTGCATCTGCATATTCCCAAAATGCTGCTATGGCAATGGGAAGATCAATGGATGAAGAAATCATTGGTGCTCTGAAAGGTAATGCTTTTGGATCTACTGGAGATTCTGCTACATCAGGCAGTTCTTCTAGTTCTTCTATTGCTCTACCTTCATCACAGAAAATTACTTCTGTTCAAAACAATTTTGCAGTTGATGGTGAAAATACTTCAAATGCACAACCTTTGACAGTAGGTAAATTAATTGATGCTCGTAAGCGTTTAGGTGCTAGTGAAGCAGACGATTACGATGTCAATGGAAATAGCAACCTGTTCTTAGTTGTTAATGCTGCTCAATTAGCACACTTGTTGACTTCAACAAAAACTAATAGTGCAGACTTCAATCAGATCAGAGCATTGGTTGCTGGAGATCTTAATCAGTTTATGGGTTTTAACATAATCCGAACTGAAAAAATCCCAACCACATCTGGATCTGAGTTGTATTCAGGTTCTACTGAAGTCCCACAGGTTACATCAGAAGACAATCATTATTGTTATGCTTTTCACCGCAGAGGCATTGGCCTTTGTGTTTGGGAAGACATTGTAGCCAGGATCTCAGAACGACCCGACAAACGATTCAGTCAATACATCTACTATCGCATGACAGTTGGAGCAACACGACTTGAAGAAGAAAGAGTTGTAGAGATTCAATGTCAGGATGCACCAGTAGATAAATCATCTTAATCGTTTGAAAGGAGATTATAATGTCAGCAACAACTAATTACGGAGCAAACTTTACGAAGTTTGACCAAAATCAACCTAAGGAAATGGTAAATGTCGCTGAACATGGAGCAAGACTTCGTGTTCAATATGACACTTACGAAACCGATGGTAATGAAGGTGCTGGATCTACTATTGCTATGGCTCGATTGCCTAAAGGTTCAAGGGTATGGCAAGTCATTATGGTAACAGATGACATACATGCATCTGCTACTTTAGCAGTAGGTGATTCTGCTGATCCAGATAGATTCATTACTGCATCAATTTGTGGTGATGCTAATAAAGTTCATTACATGCATCCTAAAGCACATGCTTCAGATGGTAATGTAACTATTATTGGTGGTGTTAGTGGTACGGGTATTGACGGATTTGGTCATGCTTATACTGCTCAAACCGATATTATTATCACAACCGCTGCTGCAACATTAGCTGCAAGCAAAACAATCAATCTTTGTGTTTGGTATTCTGTAGATTGATTTAATTTGGGCTGCTTCGGCAGCCCTTTTTAAAAGGTGATTATGAGTGAAGTAACTTTTTACGATGATGAAAACAAAGAGCAAACCGTAGTAGTCGATTCTAAAGAACATCAAGATTTAATAAATAAAGGATGGACTACATGGAAAAAACCATCTGTAAAAAAAACCACTAAGAAAAAATCTTAATGGCAACGGCAATTCAGATATCAAATATTGCGTTAAACAATATTGGTGATGGAACAATAACGTCTTTTGACGATCCTAATGCTAGAGCTAGGGCTTGTAAATTAAGATTTGAAGACGTTAGGGATGCTGTCCTTCGTGCTCATCCTTGGAATTGTATGACAGGAAGAACAACATTATCTCAGAGTGCTAGTTATACTCCTCCATTTGAATATGACTATGCCTATGTTCTGGATAATACCATTGTTCTAAGAGTCTTAAATCTTTATGAAAGTGACGTTTTTGATTATCCATTCAAGGTAGAAGGTCAGTTTCTTCTTACCAATGCAACTACTGCAAAAATCAAATACATCAAAAGACCGACAAGTATAGACGATACTCAAGACTTTGATGCACAACTGGTTCAAGCAATAGCAATGTCTTTGGCATCTGAAATTGCTATGGACCTTACAGGTCAAGCACAGATTAGAGATCTTATGCTTGGTAAGTATCAGCAAGTGCTATCAGAAGCTAGAAGTATTGATGCTCAAGTTGGTACTGCAGATGTTATTGAATCTAATGAATGGGTTGAGTCAAGGACGCGAACTTATTCTGGTAACTTCAAACCATTCTCTGCTTCTACTGCTAACGGCGTAGTATGAGAGTAACCCAAACTCAAACAAACTTCTGGGGTGGACAGATTGCTGTCAAATCTCAGGGATTTGTTGATGAGGAACTGTATTCTAAATCTGCATCAGAGCTAACAAACTTTGTTGTTACTCCGAATGGTGGATTAGCAAGAAGACCAGGAACTCAGTTTGTTGCTAGATCAAAGCCTAATGCACTAGGTGTTGGCAATGAAGCATCTGCTGTAAAGCTCATACCATTTACCATTGGATTTGGCAGTGATAACAACTACGTTTTAGAATTTGGAGTTGCTTCTCAAACTGTTACTGCAAGTAATAATTCAGGTGATTTATTATTAACTTTCACATCAGCTCCATTTTTAAATACAGATAATATCTTAGTTAATATATCAACAACTGACACTTTGCCTGGGGGTTTATCTGCTAATACTGATTATTATTTAAAAAGACAAAGTGATACAACTTACGAAATAGGCACCAACACAGGGCTTTCTGTTATAAGTTGGTCTAATGCTGGTACTGGCACACACACTATAACTTATGGCTATGTCAGGTTTTATAAGAACAAAACACAATTATTAGATTCTGGTAATCCTTATCAAATAGACACACCATTTATTACAAATGCTAAAGTAAATGCATTAGAATACATACAGTCGGCATCATTTCTATTTTTAGTTAGTCCAGATGTTCATCCGCATCAATTGGTTTATGATGCAACAAATGAAACCAATTGGACATTATCAGAAATATCATTTTTTGATGGACCTTACTTTAACTCACAAGAATTAGCAGATGGAACTGCAGTAGATACAACGATTTCCATAACTTCTGGTACTGCAACTTTACCATCAGGAATAAACCAAACAGGTTGGGTTGGTGAATGTGATAATGCTTATTATTGGTCTAATACTGGAGATCAAATCCCACAACCTACAGATAATCTTCAGACCTTTTCCTATTTACAGAACAAAAACCATGGTCTTCAAGATGGAATGAAGATCAATGTATCAGGAATAACATCTGAAGTTTCTGTATCTGCATCTTCACCACAAACAGTTTCTAGTGTAACCAATTTTCAAGCTTCTCAAACACATACAGGTATAAATCCTGATCAAACAAGCGGTACAGGTAATTTAAGCACTTTAGAAGCAAAAATTGTTACAGACGGTAATGGAACACCAACTATAACCATTACAACAATGGGAACTGGATTCGATCCAGGTGATACAATTAGATTTACAGATCCTGGATCTACATCAAACACAGCGACAATCACATTATCTTCTGCATTTCCGTCAAATGGTGATTATTTTGCGACACAATGTACGGCAAACACATTTAAAATCACACAATCAGTTGGTGGAGCACCAGTAGACTTTGGACATAACCAAAAACCTACTGTAAAAGCTTATTTTTACCGCAAAAACAGCAGTATTACACTAACACAATCTGCATCTGGCATTTGGACTGATACTGCAACGGATGCTGGTCGATTATTCAGGATTAATACACTAGGAAACGAACAGATTTATTGGGGTCATGTAGAAATACAGTCAATTTCTTCAAATAATGCTGTATGTACTGCAAAAACAGACATCCCTCAGTCTTATACTTCTAATTTAAGAGATTGGAAACTAGGACAATGGTATACAGGCAACTATCCGCATTTTGTCACTCTATTTCAGCAAAGATTGGTATTTGCTAGAGTCGATCATAGTCCACAAACTGTATTCTTCTCTCAAACCAACGATTTCTACAATTTTGGACCTTCAGAATCGTTAGGATCGGCTACAGGACAAACAACTGCATCAGGAGCATCTATCATAGGTGAACAGGTATTATCGTTCAATGCCATGACGTTTACGTTTGATTCTGGAACGGTTGATGAGATTCAGTTTCTTATACCACAAGAAAAACTCTTAGCAGGAACAACTGGTGGTATCTATGCAGTCTATGGATCTGAACAAGATCTAACTATTACACCAACGAATTTTACAATCAGAAGAGAAGGTACTCAGCCTGCAGAAAAAACAGTCAATGCTGTTGCAGTCGATGAGAATGTTATCTATGTCGAAGGATCAGGGGTCAAAGTACGTTTAGTCAACTTTGGAAATGTCTCTTCTGCAGCTAAATCTTTTGATGTCACTATCCGTTCTAACGATATTTTAGATGATAAGGGAAAACAGATTATCTCTACTGCTATACCAAACTATGCCAATTGGATTCGAGATGGATCAGGAGCAATTAGCTGTGTTACATACATTCCTCAGAACTCCATTGTTGCATGGCATAGGCACAAAATTGGTGGATCTTACGAATATTCCAATACGAGAGGAGGTGATCCTACAGGATATCTAACAACAGATCAGACTCATGGTGTTGTTGTGGATATGGCAACAATTCCTTATGAAGATCAAGACCAGTTATGGATGTTGGTTAGAAGAACCATACCAACAGCAGATGGATCTAATTCTCATACTATTATAGAGACTATTGAGGTTCTAGAAGATTGGATGCAGGAAGAAGCAATAGATGCATCTCGATTTATGGATGGTCATGTAGTCGCATCTAATGGAACGACTGTAACTGGATTAGGACACTTAGAAGGATTATCAGTAAAGATGTTAGGTGATGGTGCTCAGTTAGATGATAAAACAGTATCTTCAGCAACTGCTGATTCAGGAGCATCTTCTAATTTTACAACCTTAGTTGCAGGACTAGGTTATCAATCCAAGCTTGTTACTTTACCAGTAGCAGTTGGACCTGGAGGTAATGTCAGGATTGGTAACAAGAAAAGATTGCATCGAGCATGGGTTAAATTACATAGAACACCAAACATCAAATACGGAGTTTATCCTGCTTCAGAAGCAGATAATACAATCTCTGAACTTGTCACAAGAACAGTATCTGACAATTACGGAGATCCACCTACGTTATTAACTGGAGTCGAAGAACTTGTGCCTATCAGCCAAGGGTTTACAGATGCACAGTTTCAAATCCAAATGGACGATTCCTTACCAGTAAACATTCTTGCCCTAGAACTGGACTACGAAACCAATGATAACTGACGTACAGGTTTGGCCCATAACTGATGATATGGACCTAGAAGAAGTAAAACATGCAGGACTTAGTGATGGTGATAAACATCTTATTGCACCTACTCATTTTGTAACCAAAGAAGGACAAGTTATTGGTGCATTCTGTTTGACAAGCCCAACAGTCTATTGGTGGATGCATTCTCAAAAAGCATCTATGAAAGACTCGTTATTAGCATATCAATCATTGGATGCGTTAATGAGACACAACCGCATTGATCGTTACATTATGCCCTGTGAACCAACTTCTCCTTATTACAAATTATTAAATAACCGATGCAATGTTCTTAAATCTGCAGACGGTCAAGATTGGACTCTTTTTGTAAATAAATAATGGCATTACCAGCAATTATAGCAGGAGCAGCAGTTATAGGTGGTGCTCTTAGCATGTATGGAAAAAATCGTGAGATTTCAGCCCGAAGAGATTCATTAAAAAGACAAGCAGAACTTGCTCGTCGAAATGGGATAAATGCTAGAACAGGATTCTATGCACAAGGTAATCGGTTTGCCTTATCTGCAGAGTTGGAAACTGGTCGAATGGCAAGATCTCATGCACAAAGAATAGGATCAATGAGATCATCAATTGGAGGTTCTGGAGCAGTAGCAGATTCTGGAACAACATGGGATGTGATCATTGCTCAAGATACTGAAAATCAAGCAGAGATGAATGCTTTTAGGAATCAGGTGGAATCACGTACACAAGACTTCTTTGATCAAGGACAAGCACAATATCTGTCTTATATGAATCAATCAAAAGCATTGCTTGACAGTTCTATTCAATTAGAAAGAAGTCGTAACGAACAATTATTTTTGTCAGGGCTGCAAGGTGCAGCTAGTTTTGGATCTATGGGAGCATCAGGTGGTTCAGCATTAGGATACACATGAGACTAAATTTTCAACAACAACGAGCTGTAAATCCATCTGCAGGACCAAATTTATTTGTTCCTGAAAGCGGTCAAGGCATTCAAAACGAAGAAAAGCTTAGACTTCAGCTTATTAAACAACAGCAGGATGCTCTTAATGATGTAGCTCAAGCTGCAGTTGTTATTGCTAAAGCTAATCAACAAGCAAAAGATGCAGACTTTAAAGCAGACTTTGCAGATCTTAGAGTAAAGTTAAACTCTGTTGGGAATCAAATTAGCGATGGTTATGAGTCAAACCAAGAATTTAATATAAGTCATTTATCTTTAGAAACTGACGAAAACGGGAAACCAAATAAAAAATATACATTTGTAATGCCTACTAATAAAGCAGGGCATTTTGGTTATTCGCAAGTAGACAGTAATAAAGAACAGGTTGCAGCTTGGTTACAAAAAACAGTTCTTCAAGATTTTGGAGATGCTGATGATAAATATATCCGTGCTGTTAAGCGTGAAGTCAATTTTACAATTGAAAACGCATTTTCATCTGCAAAAAAATCTTCGTTACGTCATACCAAAAATCATTTGACAGCAAAGGTTAATGAAGAAAATGAGCTTGTTGCAGGAGAAATAAGCAGAACCAAAGATCTAAACTATATTAGTCAGATAGTTGGTAAACGATACGATGATATTGAAAGAGATTTAGAAGGAACATTTAGTCCTGTAGATATTGCATCTAAACAATCTAAGTTCTTAGAAAACTCAGTTACAGAATTGGCATATCGTTTAACTGGTGCAGATTCGTCACCAGAAGATAAACAGATGTACCAGACAATGTATAAAGAAGCTATGAAAGGCGATGGATTGTTTCAAAATGTAGATCCATTGTTTTTACAAAGACTTCACAGAGATGCTGGCAGCAGAGTTTTTAATCTAGAACGATCTGATGAAATTGCAGCAGCAAAATACGCATTGCAATATGATGCAGAAAACTTTTTTGTAGCAGGAAGTGTTGAGATTGTTCCTAAAGAAGTTGATGGAACAATTAAAATGTCTTGGAAGAAAAGACAGATAAAAAATGCAGATGGTAATCTAATAGATGATCCAAACTGGTCTTCTTCCTACAAGTCTTTATTTCCTAAACTTACAGATAACGATATTACGACTCTTTTAAATCAGGGTATTAAAGAAATAGAGAAGGAAGCTAACGATAAATTTAAAACAACAGTATTTGATGGAACTGCTAGGTCTGATTTCAATGTTTTATTAAGAGATTATATTTCTTATTGGCAAGAAGCATGGACTACAGATTCTAATGGACTACGAAAAACCAACTCTTTACCTCCATCACCACCTTGGCTAAATACAAAGTTTAAAGGTGAAGAATGGGAAAAATACAGAAATAATCTGTTAAAACTAGATTCTGTTTACAGGGGTGCAGATGCAGCATACATGTTGGCTAAAAATCCTGATAGTAGTGCAGAAGATATTCAACAGGTTTTAGATGACCTAAAAGTAAAAGCAGAATCTATCCCAACTTATAGTGAAGGTATTAGAAAATCTGCCTTAGACTTTCTTAATAGCGTAAGTCCGTATTTTCAAAAACAGATCAAACGCATTAATAATGTCTTAAACACAGGTGAAAATAACGTCAACAGAATATGTGAAAGCAAAGGAATTGATCCAAGCAGTTTTGAATGTTTGGTAGAAGGTTTTAAAGCACAGAAAACTAAGAGCAAATAATAATGACTGAAATTGTAGGTAGAGATAATCCTTTTACTCCGCAAATGCGGAAAGTATTAAAAGGTATGGACCCTTTTACAAGGAATCAGTTTTTAGATAATGCTATAAAAGCAGCTGGTGCTGGATATAAAGAAAAATCCAATGCAATAAGGAATCTTCTTACTGATGACACTTATACTGGTGAAGACATGCTTTATCAGTATATAGGCCAATCTTCAGCAGAAGTTCCTATTACTCGATACACAAGAAAAGAAGAAACAGGCATATCTGAACCATATACAGAACATGTAAAAGTTGAGATTCCAGGTTTAGACTCAGAAACATATCAAGCTATGGGTGAGATATGGGATGCTTCTAAAAATGAATATGCTCAAAAGATATTTGGTTCTGATACAAAAACATTTAACGATGTTGAAGCCCAGATCCAAGATGAATGGAATAACTACTCATCTGCATTTAACAATACCAAAATAAACTTGAGTGCAAGAGATGGGTTTTTTAAAGCAGGATATTATTTTTACGGCAGAGCAAATGCAGCAGGGAAATCTTTCAGCGCATCTGAAGTTTCTAAAGAACTGTTTACTAATTCATATTATGTAGGTGAATCACCAGGGAATCCCCTTATTAAAATAATGATTCCTAAAGTAGCATTGTCACCATTTGGCTCATATGACGATGAGCAAGTATTTTTTGGTTTAAATATGCTCAGAGAAAATGTTGACAAATACATCAGTAGTAAAATTTTAGATAAAATTGCTACAGATAAAGGTGGGAATATAAAGATATATCTTAAACCATCTATCACCAATGACGGATTAGCAATTTACAGCACAAACAAAAACATAGATGGATCAGATACAAGGCAAGGTGTTATACCATGGGAAACTGTTGCTTCATATGTCACGTTTGAGAACAAAATGGCAATGCTCCATGATTTTGATTACATCTTTGCATCAAATGATTATCAGGATTTTGTTGAAGAAATAAAAGAGTTTGAAGAACAGGCATTTGATGATGGTCAGAATATAGCACTCACACGAAGTCTCTTTGAAATAAGTCCTACTTTTGCAAAAGGATTGGATCAAACTTTAGCAAAGAAAATGTTTGATAAAACAAGTTTGCTAGATCCTGCATTTGAGATGAATGCATCTTTTAATTTTTTAAGAGGATTTTTTTACAATCAAACAGAAATAGGTCTTATTGAACGTGATGTTATTGTTGAAGTACTCAAACAAATTACTCCAGAGTCTTCTAGCGATGAAATACGTGAAGTGTTAAATACAGTAAGATCAAAAGAAGTAGCAAAGATTGTGTCAGCATTAGACGATATAGATTTATTGTCAGATGGATTGATAAAATTTTGGAAAAAAGAACTAGAACCGAGAGCAAAGATGCTTGGGTTTGATGAAGATTTTAGAGAAGCACAAAGTGAAACCAATCAAAATTTAGCACCATTTGTAGGATCTGAATAATGATTGTAGAACCAGATATAACCTACGACCCCAATATTGTAACTGAAGGAAACATACGTGCTTACACGCCTTCATTACCTACATTATTTAAAGAATCTGCATTATATGCATTTAGAACAACATGGTGGCAGGAATCATTAGATGAACTAGAGTTTAACTTAGCTAACGAAGGTAACACTTTTACAAAAGAAGAATACGATAATAGTCCTTTTCAGCGTAGTGGTATTCAGCATTTTGAAGGAATGACAGAAGAACAAGCACGTATTCTTGCTGAAAACTTTGATAGAAATCAATACTACGGACAACTTACAAAGAATGTATCTTTTTTTAATCCTGGCATGTTTGGAGGTTTAGTTGCTGGTTCTATCGTTGATCCTCTTAATTTTATTCCATACTACGGAATAGCAAAATTAGCAGTAAAAGCTAAAAGCACTTATAAACGTCTTAAACAGGCCAACAATGCAATTAGATCTAAACCTGCACAAGGACCATTGGGACAAAACATTATCTCAGTAGTAGATCCAATGATTGGCGCAGGAGTAGCAAATTATGTTGTTAAAGATAAAAGAGCAAAGTTTCAAGAACAGCATGATCTACGAATGGTATTAGCTGATATTGCTATAGGTGCTGGTATTGGTGGATCTATTGTTGGTGTAAGAACATTACGCAATAGAATGAATCGAGCATCAACCGAAACTCATATGAATCGATTGGCTCAAGCTTTAGATCAATTAGAAGAAGGAAAGCCTATTGATCTAAAACCTCATCCTACCAAAGGTCTTAACTACGAAAAGTTTGAACAACCCACAACTTTATCAGAATCAACAAGAGCTACAGTCAACGCAGCAATCAAAGTTGATGATGATATGTTTTTAGAAATACTAGACCTTGGTATTACAGGAGATGGTGCATTAACACCTAATGAAGCATTAGCTGAAATATTGGAAAAAGCTGAAGCTGAAGGTTATTCAGGTGTAGCAATACCAGAAGAATTTTTAAGAAATAATGAAAATCTTTTCAGCGATGTGTTTCTTAGCAAATACAGTATGGAAGTGAAGAATATAGATGGTGGCAATGGCAAACAGGTTGTTGTTATTAAAGATATACAAAACCAGGAATTACGATGGGACACAGTAGATCCTAATGAAAAATTTGAATACGTTGAACAAGATGGACAAGCTCAAACATTACAGCAAAGAATTGCAGAAGGTGTTCTCGCATTTACAAGCTTACCTCAAAAAGCTCTTAAACGACTTAAAGACATTGAAACTAAGGCAAAGCAAGCAAACGAAAAATTGAACGTCATGAAAAACGCAGTACGTGATGCTGGAAGATGTGTGATTAGCAATGGCTAGAACAGGAAAACTAGATCCATGTTCTAACATGCTTGTTGAAGAGCATGGTATGGATGCTGATGCTGCACAACAGCTAATTAATGATCTTAAAAAAGGGGGTTCTCCTGAAAAGATTCTAGATGCTGCTGAACGTAGAGCAACAATCCTAGACTTTGAAGCACAACAAGCTCAGAACGCTCCACAGTTAATGCAGTATGCTTTTGAAACTGCTTATAACTTTGTTAGTCAAGCAACAGATAAATCAGAAGCACTTACACGTTTAAAAGCATTACTTACAGGATCTACTAAAGAAGGTGAAGGTTTTCTTAATTCAGTTGGTGCTGCACAGGAAACTAGAACATCTTTAATGCATGGCAGAATCATTACGTCATTCCTTAATGAAACAGGATTGTCTAGAACGCAGATGCATAAACTCCTGCGTAACAAAAAGTTTCAGGAAGATGTTGTAAGAGAACGCTTTCCTTTTAATAAAAAAAGCAAAACAGGAAATAAGGAAGCCCACGCATTTGCAAAGATTGTTGAGCTAGAGAATCAAAGACTTGTTAAAGAAGCAAATGCTGCTGGTGCTGCAATTATTTACAATGACCAATTTGTAACATCCCAATACCACAATCCTACAAATATCAAACAAGCAGGGTTTAATGATTGGTTAAACACCATTATGCCTTTGCTTGACAAAGATAAAACCTTTGATGGATTTGGTGCTCCAGAAGGTGATGTTGGTATTCTTAGAAAGATTTACCAAAACATTATAGAACCTGGATCTGGTGGTGATGGACTAGCAATGAATGAAGCATTGTCAGCCTCGCGCCGATTGCATTTTAAAGATGCAGATTCCTGGTTGCAGTATAACAAACGCTTTGGTCATGAAGATCCTGTTCAAGCAATGGTTGAAGGATTGGAACTTCAAAGCGATAGAACTGTTCTTATACAAAGATTAGGACCAGACCCCTCAGAGACCCTTGACAATCTTAAAAAACAGATTAAACAAGATTATGGTCTTACAGATAAAGACTTCGACATAGAAGGTGTTAATACTAGAATTGATCTGGTTACAGGAGACTTTTTTATACCTGGAGATCCTAAACTTGTAAAAGTAGTTGCTGGTCTACAAAACTGGACCATTATTACAAGTATGGGCAAAGCAATGCTTTCGTCATTCAGCGATCCGTTATTGCAAGCAATGACAATGCATTACCAAGGAAAGTCTTTCTTTTCTGCATATTTTGATACCTTCAGAAACCTAAAACGATCATTTACTAGAGAACTTGGCATTGATGAAAAAGATGCATTCAAGTTATTAGGTATTGGCATCGATGGTGTTCTTACATCTTCATCTTCTCGTTACGTAGCATCTGATAAAACATCAGGTACATTAAGCCGATTGGCAGACAAGATGTTTATGTATAACGGTCTAAATTACTGGACTAATGCCAATAGAGAAGGTTTTGCTAGAATGGCATCTGCATTCATGGGTGATCAAGCATCAACTCCATGGAATAAACTAACTGAAAACTACAGAAGAATATTAAGTCAGTATGATATAACAGAGAAAGATTGGAGTCTTATCAACAAGATAGGAGCCAAAGACATTACTGATGAAGTAAAAAGATTAGGTCTGGAGTTTGACATCTATGCGAATGAAAGATACGTTACACCTGATCATATAAGAAAGTCTTCTAGGTCAAAACAAGCACAAACAGTTGCTGACAAACTAGAGATTTTCTTTGTTAATGAGTCAAGGATTGCTGTTCCTCAACCAGGAAAAAATGAAAAAGCAATCATGTCCTTTGGTTTTAAAAGAGGGACAGTTCCTGGCGCATTAGCAGAAGCATTCTGGTTACTCAGAAGCTTCCCATTGACTATGGCTATTCAGCAATATCCAAGGATGATGCAGAATGGCATAGGAAATACGATGATGCATTTAAGTCCTGCAATTATGCTAGGATATGCATCTATCACCGCAAAGGATCTCATCAGAGGGAAAGAGCCAAGAGATCCTTTCGATACTTCTACCGCAGCCGCTTCCTTAATACAATCTGGTGTTGCAGGAATTGCTGGAGATTTAATCTACAACAGTTTCTCAGATCACGGATACAGTTGGCCTGAATTTATAGGCGGTCCTGTATTTGGCTATGGTGCTGATGCCGTAAAGATTTTTAAAGGCATTACTAATGGAGAAGCAGATGCAGCAAGAGCATGGAAATCAGTTAAAGATAATCTGCCTTTTGCCAATCTGTTTTATCTAGAACCAGCAGTCAACTACGGATTTCTGTATCAAATTCAAGATTACGTAAACCCTGGATACTTAGGAAGAATGGAAAACGCTATCAAGAATCTTGAAGGACAAGATTATATGGAAGTGTTTAGACCAAGTGCTGTGGTAGGAGGATATTAATGACAGTAACTGTAACAACCACTAGAAATTCATTTGCAGGAAACGGAAACCAAGGTCCACATTCCATTGGTTTTACCATCCTAGATGCAACTCATATCCAGGTTTATTGGGATAAAGGATCTTCATCACCAGGAACACCTACTGGTCTTTCTGCATCTGGTTATCTTACTAAAGATACTCATTACACAGTACAGAATGCAGGAACATCTTCTAATGCAACGATTACTTACATTGCAACAGGATGGACTGTTAGCTCAACAGTAACTTATCCACCGTCTGGTGATACGATTGTTGTTACACGTAATGTGGCATTAACACAGGGATCTGATTACACCAACAACTCCACTATTGATGCAGAAACCATCGAGAATAGCTTTGATAAACTTACACAGATCACACAACAGCTTGACGATGGTAAAGACTACTCAATTAAATTTGCATCGAATCTAGCAGGATCTACAGCTTTTAATTCAACTGCAGATACTGCAGGAACCATTACACAAAACAAAGCAGATCGAATCTCAAAGATATTAGCCTTTGATGGTAATGGAGATATTTCTGTAACACAGGAACTAGGAACTTATAGAGGTGATTGGGCAACTGGTCAAAACTATGTTCTTAGAGATCTTGTCAAACAAAGCAGTGCATCTGATACAAATACCCAAAACAATGTTTACATTTGTACTACAGCACATGCTTCTACAGGTTCATATCTTACACAAAACGATACATCAAACTGGACTCTAGTTCTTGAAGTAGCTGCTGCTCAAGCATCTGCAAATACTGCTACAACACAAGCAACTAACGCAGCAAACTCAGCTACTGCTGCAGCTAATTCTGCTACTGCATCTGCAAACTCTGCAACAACTGCAGGAAACGAAGCAACTACAGCAACAACTAAAGCTAGTGAAGCATCGACTTCAGCATCGAATGCTGCTAGTTCTGCAACTGCTGCTGCTACATCTGCAGCTAATGCTGCTGCTTCTTATGATTCTTTTGATGATCGTTATCTTGGTACGTTTTCTTCAAACCCTACGCAAGATAATGATGGTAACGCACTTGTAACAGGTGCGTTGTATTTTAATACATCTGATGGGGAAATGAAGGTTTACGATGGTACAAACTGGATCGCCGCATCAGCCGCACAAAATGTAACTGTCGAAGACTACACTTATACTCTTTCGGGATCTGATGCCACAATTTCAGGATCCGATGACAATTCCGCTTCATTAAGTTTTTCTAACCAGGAATCAGTTGATGTCTTTCTGAATGGAGTCAAGCTTGTTCCTAAGATTGGAGGGACAGCAAACGACTACCATTTAGATACTGCGAACACAGTAACGCTTACTGCTACTGCGGTTTCGGGTGATGTGATTCTCGTCAGAGTTTACAAAACTTTTACAGTTGGCGATGCCGTTCCTGCGAGTACGGGTGGGACCTTCTCTGGGAATGTTGCTTACACAGGGAATATCCAGGTTGATGATATTATTGAGAAGACTTCAGCGCATGGAGTAGAGATCGATGGTGTTCTTTTAAAAGATGGTGGTGGTACTTTTACTGGAGATGTTACTTTTTCGGATAATAACATACTTGGTGTCGGTGACATCGCAGTAGATACCATTTCTTCTGATGATGCAAATGATATAAGAGTGACTTTAGGAACTAATGCTGATTGTGATTTTAATGTAGGTACTGGGAAGTTGTTAGTAGAAGGTGACAATGGGAATATTCAATTTAGTGGTAACGGGACAGGAACAGA
>Ga0070746_10000638_pt1 | contig 20914 bp, 40 predicted proteins | sample VirMetDEL_Mar_21_FD_77016 | JGI IMG/M metagenome (GOLD analysis project Ga0070746, IMG submission 77016) | Aqueous microbial communities from the Delaware River and Bay under freshwater to marine salinity gradient to study organic matter... | ecosystem: Environmental > Aquatic > Marine >...
TCCGACGAGGAAGCGGCTACGCTCACGCTCAAGCGTGCGCCCTTCGCAAACCGCTTAGAGGGTTGGCTCAAGGCTTTGCGCAAGAACGGCATCCGTTCACGCAAGAACCTGAGTCAAGCCGCCATGTCGAAAATGAACCGGGATGCGCCGACCGTGTTTCATACCGGGTATCAGGGCTACGCATACGAGGCATCGGGCGATGAAGTCTATCGGAAAAGCAACGGCGGTCATGCCGTGCGCATTCTCCACTTCAACCACGACAACATGACCCCTGCGCACTATCAAACCCTGCGTGAATTGCTGGACGCTTACGGCCTCCCGTATGCGTGGGACGGCACGACTGCGAGAAGCATCCAAATCATCACGCCCCACGGCGAGAGATTCGGTTGTGCAGTCTGCGACTTCTGCGAGGAATTGATGCAGAAGTCTGACGGTGCTGATGTGGACGGTTTCCTCATGTGCAAAGCGTGCGTGGAGGCGAGCGAATGAAGCGCAAAATCCTCATCCCGCTCGGCATGGAGGAATATGAAGTCTGCGCAGAATGTGGTCGCCAGCATTCCGACCCGAAAGGTATCACCTTCCGCTCGGAGAAAGGGGTCATCTGTATGCCGTGCGCACTTTCATGCGCTTGGTGTGAGGAACGCTCTCAAGGTGAAATCTTCATCATCGGCGCAGACCGTCAAATCGTGTGCAAGGCGTGCGCAGACTTCACGGAGGCGAGCGAATGAGCGCAGTCCTCGAAGTCATCCAAGCGTGCGCAAGCCTTTGGCTCATGCGTGCAACGCCCGAACACACGGGCGGCGAGGCGTGGGAGTCCCTGCGCAAGTGGACGCAGGCCGCACATCAAAGCGGCGAAACCGAAGCGGCGATTCTTGAAGCCCTGCGAAACGGGCTGAATCAAGGCCGAACCAACCTAATGTTTATATCAGCCGACTCGCTCGGCTCGGATAGGAGAGGACAAAAATGAACATCCCCGAAGGCTACACACCCCTGAGATTGAACACCATGAGCGGCGAAACCGTTGCTCACATGATTTGCCGCCGTCCTGATGGCGGCGCTTCCGATGTGCGCTTGACGCTCAAGACCCCCGCACTTTCGGGCATCTGCCCCGCCTGCGGTCGGGACATGGAAGGCGCAAAGGGCTTCTACACCTGCGCCACCGGACACCTTCTCATCAAGATGACGACCAGCGAGGCCACCGCCCGATTTACCCGCAGTGCGCCCGAAGTCATCGCACAGACCCCGCCTAAGCGCCGCATCACGCACCGCAAGGCAAGCAACGCATTCCCCGCACTGCGCACACACCAGCGCATCACGCACACGGACGACGACATTCGTGCCGCAGTGGAGGAAGCCATGAAGGAGATGAACCAATGAAAGACCTATGGATTTTGTTTGACACAGAAAGCCCGCGCCCCTCCCAATTTTGGGAGGATGAACCGACCCTTGCGCAGAAGCAGAAGGCCGTTGGTGGCCTCATCGAATATGCGCCCGTGATGCACAACGAACCGATGCCCTTCCCGACCCGCTCGGACGGCGTGCGCTTTGCGCAGGTTCAGAATGTCATCGCTCACGAAGAGGGGCGGCTCGTCGCAGACCCACAACCGAACATTCTCGCAACGACTGCGTGCTTCGGGAACGCATTCACTGCGCCTTATCCCATCGTTGGCGACTGCATCATTCATGTGCGCTATGACCCCGAAGGGGAAGGCGCAACAAAGGAAGAGGTTGATGCTTGGCGAGAGAACCTCATGGTCGAGGGCGGCGTGATTCGCCGTTCTTCTGCGCACGGGAACGACTTCGTGCCGACGACGCACACGAATCATTCGCACCTCCCCGACTACGACGCAGACGGCGAAGAGGGCGAGGAAACGCTTGAGTCATTGGCCGACTTGACCGTTGATGATATGAACGAAGCAGTGCGCTTCTATCACGCCCTGTTCTTCGGCTGGCGCATCAACCTGAACCCCGACAAAGGCGCAACGAATGCGCAGGGCATGACCGTGTTCAAGCACCTCACGCATGAGGCGGCGCACACGCTCAACCGCCTGAACGCCGAAGCCGTCGAGCGACTCAAGGAGGAAGGCCATGATGCGTGGTCGGTCTGCGCAGGCTTTGCTATGGTCTGCGAATTGTCTGCGCACATTCAAGGCAACATGGACGAATTGCGCCAGCGTTGCGGCGACGAATTGCGCCATGCGATTCAGTGGGTGAACGGGATGGCTGACATGGAGGGCATCGCGATTTCAGCGTGGACGGACGACCCCGACAATCTGCGCAAGGCACGCGCTAACTTCGTTCTGCAAACACTGCATGAGCGCATGGCCGCACGGACGCACGACTTCGCACATTCCCCGCTCGGCGGCGGCGAGGCGCAAGGCACGCTTCTCAACGCCCACCTTCTCCCCCCGTGTTGGGATGAATGGATTGACGGCTTCGTGGAAACCCTTGAAGGCCACACCGAAACCGCTCAGGGCAATATGGAAGAGGTGTTTCAAGACTTGGTGGACAGGCACGCCCCCGCCGTTGATTTCGACATTGACGGCGACGACAACGACGACGACCCGTTCAGCGAGGTGGGCGCTTGAGGATTCATTCCGAGGAATGGACTGAGGCCAACCCGTGCGCATTGTGCGGGAAGCCCCTCAACGCCCCCTTCGGGCGCAAGCGTGAATACCCCGCCTATGTCGCCTTCACGAAGCAGTCAAGCAGTGGCGACAAAATTGCGCACGACTTCGACCACAATCGGCGCATTTTCGTCGGCGTTTGTTGTCTTGGGAGGTTGAGCGAATGAACCTCATTCCCAAAGTGATACCTCACGCACACCTGCGCATGACCTGCCCCGACTGTGGCGCAGGCGTGGCGGCGGCTCTCACCGTTGCCGACGAAGCCATTCGCTCTTTCATTGATAAGCACCTATCTTGCGGAACGCCCTCATCCCGATGCTCGGACGAACCGGGGGCGGCAGGGAAGTGGGGCATTCACATCCCCGTTAGGGTTGTTTGGGAGGCGAGCGAATGAGCGCCGTTCCCGACTGCATCCTGTGCGACCTGCCCGTGCATCCCCACCACCACCCCGCAACGGGGGAGGTGTGTTGGACGAGAGGCCACAACGCACGACCCCTTGAGGGTCGGGTCTGCGATGCCTGTCATCCTATCGTTCTCGCCGTGCGCTTCGGGTATTCCCTGCCGGACGGACTCACTGCCCTGCGCATTCTCGGCAAGGCCGAGCGTGCCGCTTTCGACACGGAGGCGAGCGAATGAGCAGAGGAACAGTCCCGTCCGTGTATGCAGAATGCGCACACTGCGGCAAGAAAGCGCACTGTCCGACCTTTTTCCGTGCCGAGATGGGAATGCACGCCTGTCTGCGCTGTGCCTGCGATGCGATGCAGGGGAAGTGGTGAAGGTGAAGTGGGGTATGCGCAAAGGCGCACGCACCCGATGTCCTCGATGCAACAAATGCGCAAAGAGGGTTGATGTTTCCTTTGGGCGCTCGCCGTTCACGCGCTACGACGCACCGCGCCACTATGCCTGCGTGAACGAGGAATGCTCAATGACGACCTTCAACCCCCGATGGGTTTAAGGGATGAAGCCCCGTAGCACGACCACAGGAGAGAGAACCATGACAGACGGAGAGAACCCCAAGCGAGCATTTGAAGGCAAAGCCTGCAACCATGACGGTGCAGACCCGTCCCTTTGGTGGGACGGTCAAACCTTTGAGGTATCAGGCGAATGCGCCACCTGCGGCGGCGAAGTCGAAGGCGCACAAGCCACTAACGGCTTGGTTATCATTCTGCGCTGGATTGACTGCGCAGAAATCTGCAACGAATGCGACGAGAAGGAAGAGGATTGCGACTGCCGAGCCTGCGAAGCCTGCGGCGCATTGGCCGACTTTGACATTTGCACGGACTGCGACCACGACGCAAGCGCAGATGATTGCGACTGCGACACCTGCACGGACGCATGAGGTGGGGTTGTCATGGAACGCAGACCAAGAACCGCAGAAGAGAAGCACAAAATGCCGAGCGCACCGAAAGCGATGCTCGCCAACCAAATGATGTTGAGCAAAGTCCTCGCACTTGCGCAGGGCGCACTTGCCGACGACTACACGCCAGCAGGGAGGAAGCGCAGAAAGATGTTCCCCGAATGGTTCGCAGAAGTCGAAACGCTCTCCGAGTTATTCCTGCAATCGTGCGCGATTGGCGACGGCCTGCAACGACAATTCGTTCAGATGCTCAACGACGCTCACATCCCAATCCCTGCGCATAGCGCAGACGACCAAGCCCTCGCATCCCTCGCTGATGAAATCCGCTACCGCCAATGGTGGCGGGACAACGAATTGCAGGCGCTCGCATCGCACATGGCGAGCAGGCCGTGGTGAGCGCATGGTGAACACCTTCTTCACCGACGACTGCGCCATCGTGTGCGCTCGCAACCTTTGCGATAAGCACCTGCGCAGTCAAGCAAAAGAGCAGGTTCAAATCATCGTTCAAGCGTTGCTCAATCGAGGCGCACCAGCCGACAAAATGCCGCTAACCGCCAACGGAACGCCGCATAAGGGAGGCTATCCACACCATCCCGTTGTTCTTTGGACGCAGGAAACCCTCAGCAATTTCATTTGGGCAATCAGCCACGCACGGGCAATCTGCGAGATATACGAAGAAACCTTCGGCAAAGAACACGCCAGCGCAAAGCAAATCACGCACCTTCACCAAAAGGTCGCTTGGTCTGACTTCATACCGAGAGGAAGCCAAACACCGTTCCCCCGTGCGCTCAACCAATCACAGGGGCGCAACCTTGACCTGTTGAGCGACAACCTCACCAGCGTTCAAGCATACCGTGCGTTTTACAATCGGGACAAAGCACGCTTCGCAGAATGGACGAAGCGCAGACCGCCTGCGTGGTTCGTGCCTTCGTGCGCATGGTGCGAGGACGAATTGCCCTATGCTGAAATCGTCAATGCGCCGAAGCGATTCAAGAAAGAGCGCATTTGCGCTTCATGCTTTGCGTATTGCGGAGGCGAACCGATTTGAGGATGTTCTGTCCCAAGTGCGCCGAGCGAATGGATTCCGTGCCTATGAATATCGTGCGCAAAAAGCATAACGCCAGCGTGCGAGCGCACTGCTCGAAGTGCGGCCACCGCTACGCTTACCGCCGAAGAGGATAAATACGGGCAACCCCTCTTAGGGTCATGGCGAAACCCATGCCCAAAGACGAGGACTATGAATTGTGCGGCTATTGCGACGACCCCCTCCCGCCGATGGAAAACGGCATCAGGCAGTGGTCGAGCGACAAATACGCAGGCGACACGGTATGGCTTTGCGTGAAATGTCATTACCTTGAGCGATGCGAAACCAACCCCGATTATGCGCAAGAGAGAATCAAGGACTTGAACAACGAAGGCAAATGCTCGGTTTGCTATCTGCCCCTGACTGCGCACAACACGCACGAACAGGTCGCAGAATGCTTGAGTCTGCAACGCATGAAAGGCGTGCGCTTTTGGATTGATTCGCTTAGGGAGACAATCGCTAAGGGCGCAGTCGGATGGACTACGGAAGAGGACATCGTGAAATATCGGCGCATCGTTGAGAGCGCAGACCCACGGTTTAAATGAACATCGCGCACTTGCTACGCCATGCACAGGCAGGCGTTTCGGCACTGCGCAGAATGGATAATCGCACCGACCGACCAAATCACCGTTGAGCGTTTCTTCGGTTGGCGCAGGGGCGCAAAGCGCCGAATGTTTCAGCCGTGCGCAGTCCTCAAGGCTGGCGAGCATCAAATCATCGTTGATGGGCTGGCCGAAGTCTTTGCGCTCATTGACGCGATTCAGCCGGGACTCCCACGCAACGCGCTCAAGGAGGGGATGAAGGGCGGCTTCATGCTCGAAGGCGAACCGCCGTTTGCGCACGACCTCCAAGCCTTCCTTCGCGAAAGCGCGTTTGACTTCCTCATTTTCTCTTGCGATTCCGTGCGCATGAGAGAACCCAATTCGGACGCGATGTTCGTCGGTTTGAAAATGCGCACTGTCGTCGCTCACACGGCCATGAAATCCCCTCCCGCTACACCCGCCCACCTCGGCGCAACATGGGCGATTAGAGCGCCTTACAGGGGCAAAAACGGCGAGGTTCTCGCGCCTGCGCTGGTGTTCGGGGATTATCCGCACATCGTCGTCGCCATGAACCTCAATGACACGCCTTCCTTCTCGTTCAAAGAGCCGACGCTCATTTCAAGTGTGGTCTGCGCAGTGGGTGGTGGGCTTGACCTGCGCCCACACGCTACGGTTAAGCGCGATGACCCCCACAGAATTATTGATGAAATCGAAAGACGCATCGCGGATATGCACGAAAGCGGTTTTGTGCCTGAACCGTTTCTTGGCGACGACCGCACGGGCGGAGGGATGACCTTCAAGGAACGGGACATGATAGAACGGCAACGGGCGATTCAGGCGTTTTGCGACCTTGATACCCCCATTCTTTCAACGGGTCTGAAAGATTTGTGAAAGAAAAAATCAGCGCACTGCTCGCCACTTTCGTTTATTGTTTATTGCGTTAAAGGGATTTTGAAATTAAGAACCTCTTTCTTTTTCAGCATCCTATGAAAGAAAAAAGATTTCACGCTAATGCGCCGCAGTGCTTTGTTTTATTTTTTCTCAATTCTTTCAACGCTACGGAAAGAAAGGGTTGATATGGACGAAGGGTGTAGGGGTTATCATGGCGTGGGGCTTAACGACTCTCAACGAAACGGACTTCTATGTTGATGAGAGCATCCTGTCCGAGATAACCCATGTGCTTCTCGTCAATACGGAGGGCGCATCATCGCTTCCCCAAATGCTCGTTGCGAGCGCAGTCATGGGCGAAGAACCCGTGGGCTACATCACCTCAAAACACGCGCTCGTTGAACCGCACCGAACCCTTGATGAAACGACGACGATGTGGCCGATTTTTCGGAAGGGTCTGACTTTGTTCGTGTGCGTGAACGCACTGCCCGTCATATCCCATGCGCATAGTGCGCAACGCAACGAATGGTTGTTCAATTATCCACCAGCACGGGACATAGCGGCTTATTTCAAATGGGCGGCGCACTTCGGCATCCTCACGACCTATGCGCTCAACCGCTTGTTCGACACAACGCCGCCTGACTTCCCCGCTATGCGTGTGGACGCACGCAAAATGGGAACGGATGAAGCACCGCAGTCCTTGCAGTCAATATGGGGTTGGTTGCCTGCGCATCTGTTCACGCTCATGTCCGATGAGCCTTCAAGCATTTTCATCATGCCGAGCGAAACGGCGACGGCCACCTCAAGGGAAGCAATCACCATTGACCCCGCCGACTTTGAAACGATGTGCGACCTGCTCAGGGAGAGCGGCTTCTCAATCCCCAAAGAAACCGCTAAAATGGCGGAGGATTCATATAACGGGATTTCATCGGAAGCCATAGAGCGAGTCAAGGAATTGATGGGCGCGCATGAAAAGACGATTGACCGAGGAAGCGGAGGGATGTATCAATGATTACCGAGCAAGGATGCAAGTTTCAAGCAGTGAGCGTATGCAACACGACACATCAAGACCGTTTCGGATTCAAGACTCAGCGTGCTGAAATCACTTTCAGGTGCTTGCTTTGTGGTGGCGTGAAGAAGGAGACAATGCCCTATCCCGTGCGGAGGTGTGTCAAATGACGGACATATTCACACGACTGCAAACCTTCTGCGACAAAAACCACTTGGTTGATGTGGAGGACAAAGTGCCTATTTTCATCTGCTCGATTGGCGCACACCTGTTCAACGCCGTGAACAAATGCTCAATGTGCGACTTCGACCCAATGACTGCGCCCGAAGGTTCGTTTGTGATTGAGGACTGCCCACTGCGCCATGACTCAATCCCGATTTACACGCCAGCATCCCGCCTTGCCGACACACGCATTAACATCCTGATGCGTGGTGCAAAGGGTTCGGGGAAGAATGTTCTCATTGATTTGTTCTGCGCAGAAAATACGGGTCTGCTATGGAACAACGAAGCGTTTGAGGGTGTTGGTTTCCGCACGATGATTGGCGCTAACTCCATCACCGAAGCAGGTATGTTCGGCTCGGTGAACGAAGAAGGGCAAGTGATGGGTCGCCCCCTCGCACGCGATTTGTGCGGCGGCTTCCTATGCTTTGAAGAGTTTAGCGCCATGTCCGACGCAGGCAAGAAAGACCATAGCATTGACATGAAGAATCAAATGCTCACCTCGCTCGACAGTGGGCGTGTGAACAAAGCCATGCGCAGTGGGTGGGTGCGCTACAACACACGCCTAACGATGTGGGCGGGAACGCAACCTGCTCGCTTTGAATTGGAGTCGGGTCTTGACCGTCGCTTCTTCATCATTGACATTGAAATGAGTCCCGAAAAGGAATTGCTCTATAAGAAAGCGCAGAATGCGCAGGCCAGCCTCACGCCCCAAGAACGGGTTGAATTGGCCGAGGAAGCCATCGCACTGCGCCATTGGTTCATTGACCGCCAGCGCAAAGTCATGGAGAAGCGGCCTCAAGGTGTTGTCTTTGGCGAGGACTTTGAGGAATGGACGCTTCAAGAGTCTGTGCGCTCATTTGAGAGCGACCTGTTCCGAAGGCTCGCCATCGGCTATGCGATGATGAACGGCGATTGGGAGGATAAGGAATTGCTCATGGTTAATTTGGACGACCGACTGCGCTCAATCCTCGAATCGTCGCTCAAAATGCGCAGAAATGTCATGGATGAGGACATTCGCTTGATTCGCACGACCTTTTGGGAGAAGGATGTGCCGCGCTCAACACTGCTCAAAGACATAGCACGCTTAGTCTGCAACAACGACTATCAATCAGCGAAGCGATGGATGGAGGACTATCTGCTCAATCAGCCGTGGTTCACCGAATACATCCCTAAGCGCGATGGTCGGGGTCGCCGTGGCGTTATGTGCAGATTCGGATTTGAAGAGGTGTGAGCATGGCGAAGCATACACGATTCCTTGACGCTTGCGCACGATACCTTGCGCAGAAGGGCGAAGCCAACATTGACGACATTCTCAACGGCTTGACGACCACGAAAGGAACACGGATGAACAGTCGCCAATTCCCTGAACGAAAAAGCGCAAAGGTGCGCTTGACGGACGACCCTCGATTTGAACGCATTGAATACGGTGGACGGATAACCTGCTTCCGTCTGCGCAAGAGAGGTGATGAATGATGCCCAACCCAAAGAGAAGATACCGATACAAACGCTGGCTCGACAAATGCTATGAATATCTGCGGGACACGGGTGATGTGCGCACTGCGCAGTGGTTGTTTGAAAACATCGGCTACACTGTAAGCGGAGAGCGCATGAAGAACACACTTCCGCCGAATGTTGGAAGTGCGGCGCAAAAATTGTCCCGCGATGGCCGTTTCCGATGCTTTGATATGGAGGGTGTCTCTTACGGTCGGGACGGGCAAGCATACAAAGCGCACGCATGGGGTGTTGAATATGAAAAGCAAATGGTTGATTGAACAAAGGCTTGCGCACGAAAACGACCCAACCGTAGTCGAAGCACTGCGATGGGTTCTTGAATCACCCGAATGCCCCATGTGCAACCACCGAGGGCGCAAAGACTTGGAGGTTCAAATCCACTGTGGGAACATTAGCCCCGCATACCTTGAGGCAAAGCACAATTGGGAAGCGGGGATTGTTGAGGAACACATGAGCGACCACATGGACTATGACCCCGAAGAAGCGGAGGCCGTTGAACAGGCACGAAGCGAGGCCATCACGACGCTTGACATGGCGAATCAGGTTTTCGCACGCATCCAGCGTTGGCTTGACGAATGGGAGAGCGAGAAGGACATTAGCGGGATTGACGCAGAATGGCTCGGCACTGCTACACGACTCGTTGCGCAGGCGAACACGAACATCAAATTGATAGGCACGCTCAAGAAAGAGATTGGCGTTGATTCCCAAATCCTTCTTGCGCAACAGAATGTGAATGCGGTTATGGGCATCCTCGTTGATGTTCTGCGCAACGAACCACGACTTCTCGGACAGGTTGAAATGCGCCTATCCGCACTGAAAGCACCGACGACCGTGATTGACGCAGAATGGGAGGACATTGAATGAGCGCAGGCGAGCCTGTGCAGTGGCGTGCGCACTTCAACCAATTGATTGCTCGCCCGATTCCCGAAACCGAGTTTCCTGAAATGGCTCGGCGTATGTTCGATGACGGGTTGATTGCGACTATTGACACCGTGGAGGGTCTGCGCTGGTTCAGTGGGCGTTATCAGGTTCAAGGCGTTGTGGTGCGCCGAATGTGGGGTCTATCAGAACACCAATTTAAGAGGTTTCACCGTTGGGTTTATATGAACGACCCGTTTATGTCAATGCACAAGGAGGAAAACCCCGATGACGATTAAACGATGGGCAGTGAAGGCCAACATGACAAGCGTTGTTTTCTGCGATGAGGACAATTCACCGAATTATGTCGAGCATTTGTTAGAGGGCGCTACACTGCGCTTTTCGCCAACCGATGAAATCATTGGGCGTGGGTATATCCGTGCTTTCACGCATGAGAACGAGAACATCATCCTCTATATCGGTGATTGGGAGGCGGTTGAATGAGCGCCGCTTTCAAGTCAGCCCTTAACGGGACTATCCAATCCTTGAAATACGCAAACCGACTTTCAATGCTTGACTTCGTGGAATTGTTCTTCCCCGATGCTCTCGAATCCTATTGGATGCCCAAGTGGGAGTTATTTCGTGATAACCCCCTGCATTTTTATTGGTCGCTTGATACCGAGCGCCTAATGCGTCTTTCCGATTACATCCTCCAACAACAGGGGGATGTTCAATGAGGTGGGAATTGGATTTTGAGAATCGGCTAAGTGCCGACCCGACCATGCACACCTTCTTCTTCACGGGTTCGCCTGCCGAAACACTGTTCTTTGCGCAGGGCTACATGAGCGCAGGCTATGCGCTTCTTTGCATTCGGAGGATGGACTGAATGAGCAAAGCATACCGCAAAGTCGCCGTCGAGAAGGCCGTCGCTGGATTTGACGAGCATGAATGGTTCTGCGCAGATTCAATCCTTCCCAAAGCAACCGAGGCGCTTCCTCAATCCCACATGAGCATGAATGTTTATGCGGTGGCGAAAGCGTTGAAGGTTCTCGCTGGCCGTGGCGCACTGCTTGAACGAAAGCGCAACGGCGTTAAGGAATACAGTCGCGTTCAGGGGGAATGGGGCGATGGGCGTTCTCATTTTCACGCATGATGCGCAAAAATACCGAGTCGGTGAATATGTTGAAGGTTCATCGGTTTTGTGTGCGCCGAATGTCGAAGGCTTGACTGTCATTGTTCATAAGCGCAAACCGACTGCGAAGGAATGCCTCGCTTGGTTGCCTCACATCGCATACCGCATGGTTTGGGTGTGCGAGCAACCTCCGACGATGAAGAAGAACGACGCAGTTATCATTGATGGTGTGTTCAAGAAGAACGACCACAAACGGGCGATTGAAACGACCATGCGTTTGCGCAACAGGAGTCTCGCCTTCACTGAATGCGCAACCGTTCCCGTTCCGTTGATGCTGGCGTTCCTCCGAGAGAACAACAAAGACATTCGCCTATGGCGCAGACTTGCGCAGGCTTTCACCCACACGCCCGAAGTGTTTCAGCAGGCCATGATTGCTTATGCGCACAAACCCGTTCACCGCATGGCTTGGCCGAAAAAGAAGAACACCGATGAAATCGAATTGCCCTTCGGTGTTCGCGATACAGACCTCTATTGGGAACGGATTGTGCGCACCGATACCGAAACCGCAAACGATGTGCGCATAAACGCGAAGGATGCACTGCCGAAGGGCGTGAAGAAGCGTGTGCAGAAGAACGAGGACGGGTGGCTTTGAACCTCTATGAATTGTTCTGCTATCAGATGTGCTTTCTTCACATCATCCTCTTTCTGCGCCTTCTGATGTTCAACCCTCAACCTCAAGAAAGCACTGCGGTTGTTCTGCGTCAAGACGAAATGCCGCCGCAGGTGTGGGCGGCGATGGGCGATAATTGATATACCTTCCTATGCGCACATCAACCAATGGCTCGCAACAACGGCAGGTTGCGCAGAACCGTTGCCGAGATTCTCTTTCACGAAGGCAAAATGACCCGTGCGGCGGTTGCCGAGCGACTGCATGAAATGGGTTTGTTCCGTGAAGTCCCTTCGGAATCCAGCCTCGCCGCCATCATCAGCAAAAATGCGCAGATTGTATCGTGCGGCCATGAGAAGGTTGAGTTGTCCAACGGAAGTGTCGTGAAGAACATGGTGTTCGACATTGACAGGGAATTGATTCAAAGCGAAGAGGATTTGCGCTACACCCTTCCCTATTCAAGCATGAGCAACGGCGATAAGGCAAAGAGCGTGCGGTGCGAGCAGTGCAAGCAAATGCGGCTGATGAAGGAGGGATGGTCTATATGCCTCCCATGTTCCCGCCGTGGGGTTTAAGAGGACACCACGATTAAGTCGTGTCATGGCGAAACCACTTCTCCACAAATCGGCGTTGGTCTATGACTTCGCAAACCCCACCTATGCGTGCGGTGCGCCGAAGGAAAACCACCCGAACATGACCGATGAACAGGCTATGGCTCTCAAGACCTGCCCCGAATGCTTCCCGAATGGGTTCTCGGCGGCAAAGGTCGCAGGTATCACCAAGAAGCAAGTCGAGCGAGGTGTGTTGTTTTGAAGCACTGCGAAGTCTGTCTTTGGTCGGGCAAATTGATGCTCGGCTCTATGTGCGTGGATTGTTGGGAGAGGGAGGACTGCGAATGATTCGTCGCATCGGCATCATCCTCGCCAAAATCGGACTGCGCCAGCGTGGTTTGACCCTTTGCCCGTTGTGCGAAGAGAACATTATCGTGGTGCGCCATGAGAGGGCGTGTTCCCGTTGCACGCACGAAGCCATGTGGGGTGATGTTTGATGTTGTTCCCTGTTGTCTGTTATTTGTGCAAGACGAAGGTGGCGCAATCGCCGCATAACTTCAATCAAAAGGTTCTCTATTGCTTTGACTGCGCTCTCAATTTCACAAAGGAGGAAGAACGATGAAAACCATTCCTTGCCCTTCGTGCGGCGGTATGCAATTCAATGTCGGCTTTGAAAGTCGAGCGTCGGGCAACCGACTCATTATCACCTGCGCTATGTGCGCACGACAAATCCCGTTTGCAGTGGGGGTGAAGGCTTGAGCAAAATGAGCGACGGCACTGAATGCCTCATCTGCGAGCAGGGCAAAGACTGCGAGAGCAGTGATGATTTGGCTTTGTGTTGCACGGACTGTCGGGAGGAAGTCGCTTTCCTCGTCGCTGAAATGCGCAGAATGCGTTGGGAGAGGGATTGAATGACTTTCAAGAAAACGACCGCTATGCGCACATCGGACTCCCCGACCTGCCTCTATGGTTCACGGTGCGTTTGCTATTGTCATTCGCACGGCGCTCTCGGATGCACTGATTGCTTGAGGGGCTTGAAGTGCGTTGATGTAAGAATGGAGGGAAACCTATGATTATCGGAATACACGGTCGAATGCGCACAGGAAAGAGCGAATTGGCTCGGCTCATCAAAGCCCACTATGAAAGCGACTTTTCTCATGTGCGCATCGCTTCCTTTGCGAACCGACTCCGCCAAGAATGCGCAGAAATGATGTTCCCGCTTCACGGAAAGGAAGGCGCTCGCCGCATTTGGGACGAATACGAGGACTCTTACAAAGAGTCTATGCGTCCCGTGCTTCAAGCGGTGGGTCAGGCAAAGCGTATGCTCATCAACACCGACTATTGGGTTCACGCATTGGCGGAGGATAACCCCGACTACGGGAATCATTCAACACTTCTCATCATTGATGATGTGCGCCATGAGAACGAAGCGCGCTGGATTCTTGAGAATGGCGGCGTATTCATCCGTCTTGACGCATCCCGTGAAACGCTTATCGAGCGTGGCGCAACCGAAGAACGCCTTGCGCACTTCTCCGAAACGGCCATGAGCCGAATCACGGACACCGAGCGAGAATATGCGCACCGATGTTTGCGCATTAACACTTCGGGACTTTCCGTTCAAGGGACATTCAAGGGTCTGCGCAGATTCATAACCGAATTGATTATGGGGGTTGAAGAATGAGTCGTGGAGGCATCGGAGTCTGTATGTCCTGCAAGAACCGCCGAAAAATCGTTGCTACGGTTAGCGTCGAATTGCTTGGGTGCGACTTCGGCTCTCGCTATCTATGCCGAGCCTGCGCAAAGGAGATGTTCACATGGAAGGACTTTGATTCGGGGAGGGAATTGTATTGATTTGGTGGGAGAAGCACAGGCCGCAAACCCTCGGTGATTTCATCGGGCAAGAGCATATCATTGATGAAATGCGAGCCATCTGCGAAGGTGGTGCGCCAATGCAACACTTCATTTTCTATTCCCCCGAAGCGGGAACAGGCAAGACAACCCTCGCAAACATTATTGCGCAGGCACGGGGCTACACCATGCACACATTCAATGCGTCGTCCAAGCGCACACGGGGAATCGAGTTTATTGAAGAGGACATTGTGTTCCTCGCCAATTGCGGCAACGATGAAATCATCATCCTTCTTGACGAAGCAGACCGCCTCACCATTCAAGCGCAGGATGCGCTCAAAGGCGTGATTGAGAACGCCACCTGCTATTTCATTCTCACCTGCAACGACCTGAGCAAAGTGTCGCCGTGGTTGCAGTCCCGTTGTCAAGTGCGCACATTTTCTGCGCACAGTCAAGACGACATGGTGAACCGACTTGAGCAAATCGCAGAAGCCGAGGGGCTTGCGTTTGACAGGACGGAGTTATCCACTATCGCCATCGCCCATCGTGGCGACCTGCGCAACGCATTGGGTGCGCTTCAATCAATATCCTGCCTTGAGCCTGCGGAAGCCGAGCGTTTTCTTTTGCGCTTGAACGAAGGGTTCAATGCTCGACGGTTCTTGACCTTGACAACAAAGGAAAAGGCCGTTGCCGAAGCCGTGAAAATGACGGGTGCGCAGAATATGCGTCGTATCGTGCGAGAGGTGTTTGACTTCGCCGTTGAGAGCGAAGCAACACCAGCCATGATTCAGCGTGTAGTCGAAGCATCCATCATCAGTGAACGGGATTTGGTGAACGGGGTGGACGAAAGCATAGTCCGTTGGGACTACGCCCGAATGCTCTCCGTTGGGTTTATATGAACAACAGGCATAGGGCAGAATACAACGGAAGTGAAATGATGGTTGATAACACAATTATGGAAAGAGTCGCAAAGAATGTCGGATGCGAAGTGCCTCAATTGCAGGCCAAGCACGAAGAAGTCCTTGCGGCAAACGAAGCCAATTTCAAGGCGATGGGTCTTGAGCAGAACGACATTGAGATGAAGGCTTTGCGCATGGCGGCGGCTGAATTGCGTGTGGTTGCACAACGACTTGCACGAAGCGGTTGCGAGAACCTTGAAGGAATGTTCATCAGCGTGCCTCGCACGAAGGACATCAGCGCACGGCAATACGCCAACATGAAGAATACCCTTCGTGGCCTCGATGAAGAAGCACGCACTGCGATGGTTGCGCAAGGCGTGTGCGCACTGTTCCTGAATGACGATGTGAACGGCGGTTTCCGCTACATTCACAATTCCTCGCTTGAGAACAAACGCCCCTTTGAAGTGGTTTCCGACGAGAAGCACATGACCGACCTGCCGAAAGCGGCTATGGACTTGGAGGACGGCACGGGACACTTCGTTTTGATTGCCGACAAATCCGCACCCACTTGGCCTTCGGGCGGCGCTAACTTCCGCTACGGTCGCTACAAAGCGCAGTCCGAACCAATGCGTGATTGCGTCTTTTTGGGTCGCTCAAAGGACAACAAAAACCTGCGCACAATCCGCATCCGTTTCACGGGCGAGGACGCAGAAATCCAGCACCCGACCTTCATCCCCGGTCGCATCCCTGCAAAATTGGGACGCAACGGTGATACCGCATACGCAAAGTCGGGCGTTTCCGTTTTCACGGCAGACCCGGAAGTGGTGAACATTTTCCCTGCACCCCCTCTCGACTCGGACGGCAAGGGCTTGCTTGCAGACCTGACCGATGTTGCCTTGCTCACGGGCATGGGCGACCTTGAAACATGGCTCGGCGCTCTCTCGGACAAAGAGAAGTGGGATGCTCAATGCGCAGTGCCTCTTGAGGTTGCGCACATTGACCCCCGTGAAGGCGGTGGTTATGTCATCACCCTCGCAGACCTCGACATCACCTCCCCGATTCCCCCTATGGATTTGTGGGTTTCCCGTGAAGAGGACGCAAAGGTGGACTTCTCCGTTGGCTCAATCGTGCTTGCCGTTGGTGGCGCATGGATTGACAAAACGACTGACCTCCCACGCCTCGGTGTGAACGGATGGTGGGTCATGGAGTCCATTGAAGCCGTCGCCGTTGAGGAAGTCGTGCTTGAAGAAGGCGCAGAAGAAGGTGGTTGGTGAACATGGCTAACGCTTGGGCAAACGCAAAGGCGAAGGCCACTTCTGCGCAGGACAATGCGCAGACCGACAAACCTCCTGAGAAGGACTTGAAGGCTCACTACGCTCAATTGTTTGAGCGCAAGCGTTCCCGCACGCAGTCTATCCGCATGGCTCTCGTCGGCAAGGAGAACACCGCCAAGACAGGCACGGCGATTTCGATTGCTCGCCAACACATCGGCGCAGAAAAGGCCATCATCATTTTTGATGTGGATAACTCCGCAGTGCAGACGGTTGCCGCCAATTATGGCGACGATGAGAACATTCACATCATCCCGCTCTATGACGAATTGGACGACACCATTTTCAATGACGATAACTCCACGGACTACACTGCGCTCATTGACAAAATGGGACACTTCATCAGCCTCGTTGCGCAGAAGTGCAGGGATGGTGAAGTCGGTGCAGTCATCATGGACGGTTGCTCAACCTTCCTCAAGTGGTGTGAACACGCCATGACTGATGTGCTGATGAACCGAAGCAAGAATCCAATCAATGTCGAGGACGGCGACCGATTCAATCAGCAAGAATGGCGCATTCGCAACCAATTGTTCCGTGATGTGATGAACCGTGCGCACCAATTGCCCGTTGATGCCGTCTTTTACACCTTCCACCTCAAGGATGTGAAGCAATTCGCAGACATCGGCAACGGGCAGAAGGGCTTGATGAAGGTTGGTGAAGTCCCTGAATGGGAAAAAGGCACTATGCGCCTGTTCAGCCAGCAATTGTGGCTTACCCGATACACCAAGAAAGGCGACATCGCCGCAGGTGTGAAGGCAGACAAAACGCTCTCCGACAACGAATGGGTCATCCGTTGCTCTATCGAAGAGATGAAGGGCTTCAATCAAGAACACCTCGGCACGACGCACGATGTTCTCTCCGTCAAGGATGGCGAAGTGAATTGGACGGGACTGCCTTTCTTGAAGTGGTGATATGCGCAAAGTCGTTAAGCGCGTCGTCCTTGCGAGCAATCGCAGTGAGCGTGCGCACTACGCAGTCGAATGTGCGCAGAACGGGCGTTTGTCCTATGTTCTGTGCCGTGGCTTCCCGTCAATCGGCGCACATCAGCGCATCCCCGAAAGCGAAGTCGGACGGGAATGCAAACAGTGCGCAAAGACGCTTGAGAAGATGCTTCGATTGCAGGGCGACAGGTTTATATTGACGACAGTGGGTGGTGAAAAACATGACAAAGATGAAGAAGTCTGATTTGTTGGCCTTGCTGAAAATGACGAAGCGGGAAGCCGTTGTCGGTGGGAAGAAGTTATCGCAGGTTTCCTCGACGGTTCTGCAAGCGAATGGCGACTACATCACCACGACTTCAATCGTGCGTGATGGCGTTTCGAGCATTGGCCGATTCACTGTTCCCACGACCGACGACGAACCTGCTCTTGAGAACATCACCGTTGCGAACATTGACCTGCTCATCGGCGCACTTTCTGCGCACGGCTCGGACATTGACATTTCATACGCAGACGGCAAAATCACGCTCAAATCGGGAAGCAAGCGCACGACCCTCGCAAGCGACGGGAGAGCGAAGGCATTCCCGCACACGAATAAGACCGTTGGTGAATGGTCTGCCGATTCCGAGGCACGATTCACGAAGTCCCTGTGCGACATTGAATTGAACCAATACACCATGCAGGACGGCACTTCTCTTGATGGCGTGGTCGCCACTGTTCCCACGAAGGACTTGCTCGACGCTATCCGCAGTGGTTCAATCAACGGGCAGATGATTGAAGCGACCCGACTGAACCTGAATCCCGACTGCACGCTTGAGGTGGTCGCAGGTGATGAAATGAAGGGCGCTACACGCACTGTTCTTGATAGTGGCTCTCCCGAAGGAACGACGCTCACAACCTCCATCGGCGGTGGCTTTGAGAACATTCTTGCGCACACCGAGTCCGAGAATTGCGACTTGGTTTTCTTCGACTTCTCGGCGTATGACGCTGGCGTTGCCGTTGTTCTGCGCACAAACGAGGCAGTCGTCTTTCAACGGGAGGCCAACAATGGTTGATTTGTCGGAGAAGCGACACGATGCACAATATGTTCATAGCGCAAACGCAAGTGTGTGCAACCTGAACAAAACGCAAATCGTGGATATGCTCGCCTTGATGGGCGAGGCGCTATCCGACAGAAAAATGAATCGCAAAATTGCGCTGATGGCTGGCTTGATGTATCATAAGGAGGTCGGGGAATGGTTCTATGCGCCGCAAATGACCGACATTGTGAACGAAAATTATATGCGTGCTTACACGCGAGTCAGCGCAAGCACAACGGCGAACCTGCTCATCCTCTTCGAGAAGTGGGGGATTGTTGAATCCGCACGATGCCCGAATAGAACACGCGACGAAGAAGGAAAGAGAAGTCCATTGAAGAGATACAGGAGACTGAAATAAATGAAAACAAATTGCCCCATCTGCGCAGAAGCCTTGAACATCAACACCGATGAGAACCACACCACCGAATGCCCTTATTGCGGCGGCGGTTTGTCGGTTGAAATCACCATTTCCCCTGCGCAAAAGCAGGCGCACTACACCGACGAGGCATGGTTGCGCAAAGAATATGAAGAGAACCGTCGCTCGATGGCGAACATCGCTGAACAGTGCGCCGTTTCCCCGATGACGATTAACCGATGGCTGAATGTTCACGGCATCCCGACTCGCCGCCGAGGGCAGACAGGGCTTTGACCGTTGGGTTTATATCAACATAGGGGTGTGTTCTCTTCATGGGAAGCAGACCTTTGACAAAAGTGTTTCACGCGAGTCAGCGTGCTTTGATGGTTGAATATGTGGAGGGATGGCCTTTCGGCCTCAAAAATGCGAGCGAGAAGGGTTATCCGAAGGTGATGAACCAAGCCATGTATTTCTGCAAGTTTATGGATGTGGATTGTCATAACCACATTGAAGCATACACAACGGCGGTCGAAGTCGCAGAATCCGTCTATTTGGTCGGCAACACTTGGGTTGATGAGGATTACAGGGGGCAGGGAATCCACGCTGAAATGCTTCGATGGCGCAACGGTGTTCTCAAGGAAACCTTCGGCGCAACCGACATTATCACGCTTCTGAATCCGCAGGAGGGTGCAAGTCTTGAGCAATTGCAGAAGGTCGTTTCTTCGCTCGGCTATCGCCGTTTGAAGTGGTCTGATTTGCGCAAAATGGGTGTGCCTATCACCGTGCGTATGCAGATTCGCCGCAGTCGCCTCCAATTTTGGGGGAAGTCCCTTTGATTGTCGAGCGTGGCCGGGGCAACGAAGTTATCGTGCGCTATCGTGATGAGGCAGGTTTGCGCAAAGAGCAGAAGTTAAGCGCAGAACCGTTCTGCTTCGTGCAGAAAGACGACCTGTTCAAAATCAATCGTGCGTTCACCAAACAAAGCGGAGAATACCGTGGTCTTTACGGCGAGGAATTGTTGAAGGTTCAATTTTCAAGCACTGAGGATATGCGGGAGGGAATCAAGGGTGTGCGCACATGGGAAGCGAACATCGCACATGAGAACCGTGTTCTCGTTGAGAACGATTTCACCCTGCCGATGTATGAGCATCGGGTCTGCTATTTTGACATGGAATGGATGATGGAGTCGGGTCAAATCACTATCATTGTCGTTCACGATTCGGAGGAAGGGGAATATGTGTTCTTCACCCATCCCGACTATGCGCAGGGGTATTATGACACCATTCAGTGCGCAAATCACCCCGATGGATTGACGGAGATTCACGCTGGCGAGCGCAAAATGAAGTGCTTCGCAGATGAACGGTCTATGCTTCTCGACTTTGCTCGCCTTCTGCGCAAACGGGACTATGACATTATCACGGGCTGGAATGTAGTCAATGCCGACATTCAGCAATTGTTCAAGCGATTCAAGGCTAACGACATTCAACCGAACCTGCTCTCTCCCATGAAGCGCATACGGTATGATTTCAAGGATTGGGGGCAACCCATCGTGGGAACGAATGTCATTGACTTGATGGTGGCTTTCAAGAAGTTATGGACGCTCAAGAACGGTCAATTGCCTTCGATGGGACTTGGTGCGGTTTCTGCGCACTGCCTCGGAGAAACGAAGGTTGAATTGGCTGACGGACACAACACCTATTTCAGCGACTTCGGGACATACCTTGACTACGCACGACAGGATGTGCGCCTGTTGCCTCGCCTTGACGATATGGTGGGCGCTCTCAATTATTTCACCGCCGTTCAGCACATCACGGGATGCGACATACGCACGACTCCGTGGGTTTCAAGACTCTTCCCCATCCTCGCCCTGCGCGACTCCGACTTTAAACGGCGCATACCGTCCAAACCACAATTTGAGAAGGTGGACTATCCCGGCGCAGACATTCAAACGGCTGATGCTGGTGTTTATCGGAATGTCGCCATCATGGACATCAAAGCCATGTATCATAGCAACA
>Ga0070746_10000639_pt1 | contig 20900 bp, 50 predicted proteins | sample VirMetDEL_Mar_21_FD_77016 | JGI IMG/M metagenome (GOLD analysis project Ga0070746, IMG submission 77016) | Aqueous microbial communities from the Delaware River and Bay under freshwater to marine salinity gradient to study organic matter... | ecosystem: Environmental > Aquatic > Marine >...
AATCATCAACATACTTCCATTTTTCCATCCATAATTTTGCTGATTTATCATCATAACTTATTCTAGTTTCATAAGCGCCTTTATTGACTTTGGATAAAACTCGTCTTGCAATTTTATTATAAGTTGATTCTTTAAAACTATCACCACCACTTGCTTGTGCCTCATCTACTAATAAAGCAAAGTCTTTGTGTTCTTTACCTGATAGAATTAAAATATTTTCATTTATATCATCAACTAATTGTTTTTCAATATCATCAGCCTCTATATCAGCCTTTGGTTTAGTTTTCCAATTAAGTCTATTACCTAATAGTCTTGCTACAGATTGATTTTCAACTTCAAATATATCAACTTGTATATTTTTATAACCTAGTTCTTTCATTGAACCCCATTTACCTCTACCATCTGCAGGCATTAGTCTACCTTGTTTATCCCTATAAAAAGCAGGTCTAGGTTCTCTTAAATCATAACCATTTTTTTTAATATCTTCTTTTACTTCAGCTATTTTTTTATTTTTAGCTGCTCTTACTTTTTGAACAGAATTAGTGACATCTTCTTTAAGACCCTTATCATCTGTATAATAATTATCCATTTTAAACATATCCCAATCAGCATTGATTGTTTCTATATATTTTGCACCTTTGACTAAAGTGCCGTCACCATATCTTTCTGGAAATATTTCTTTTAATTTTTCATTTAACTCTAAATGAATATCTTTAAATTTTGTACCTGATGGTACTATAAATTGATTTGACATTTTTGTTCTCCTATATTATTAGTTAGCAGTTTTTAATTGCCAATGTGTTTTATCACATTATTTTCCTTTCTATTTTTTTATTCTTATAGGTAGCCGCCAGAGAAAGGAAAGACGGCTACCTAATTTGAGAAAGTGAGAGAGATAGATTAATCGTCCTCAGCTAGTTTACTAAAATACGATAATGATTCATCATCATCGGTGGACGATACTTTCCCCACAGAGCCGTTAGAAGATTTGGGTACGTCATTACTGACAGGTGGGAGGTCAATATCTTCTACAGACTCCGTGCTTCTTGTTCCAGTAAGTACCTTATTCAGTTTCTCTTTGAGTTCATCATAAGATTTAAAATTACTAGGATCAATGAAGGGTTTTAGAGCATATTGAGATTTCCATAATGCGTCAATCTCCTCGTCACTAGGTTTTACCCTACTAACTTGCTCAAATTCAGATTTATCATAATTCCAATAACCGTCAACTTTTCTGATTTTTAGTTTAAAGTTTGCACCTTCCCAAAAATCAAATGGGTTAACTGCCTTTTCATCTTCAAATTGAGGATTCATTGCTTCAGTTATTTTATCAAATATCTTTTTACCATATTTAAATAAAAATACCTTACCTTCATTTTCAGGATGTTTTGGATCAGATACTACTAATACGTTTGAATAGTATTGTAGTTTTCTTTTTCTTTTTCTTGCAATCTCTTTATCAGCTTCAATACCAGTATTCCATAATCTAGTATTTTCTTCTGACACAGGATCTTTTTTGTTTAATGTTGTTAAACTATTTTCAATGTACCATTGACCACCAGGTCCTTGAAATGCGTGATGCCAGACTCTTTGCCAAGGCATATCTTCGCCTTCTACAGCAGGTAAGAATCTTAATACTGCAAAACCATTACCTGATTTATCTAGTTCTGGTTTCCAGAATCTATCATCTTGGTACTTGTTTTTAGTTTCGGGTTTGTCGATTGTTTTTTCTAACTGTTTAGTTAGAACGTCAAAATTAGATTTTGACTTTTTGAGTGCTTCTAAAGCGTTTGACATTATATTCTCCTTTGTATATATTGTTGTATGTATTAATGTAAATATTAATATTAGTATTAATATTATTTATAAGAGTTCTTCCATTCATTGTAACCTTTTAACCAGTTTTTATGTGAAGTTTTACCCTTATCACCTTTTAATCTTCTTTTTAAAGATCGCAAAGTTCTTAATAAGAAGTTTATTAATCTTAACATAGTTCTATTGTATCATTCTTTCTGCAATTTGTCAAGCAGCTGTGCTTGAGTTATATAATGAAGTTGTTTTCTTTCTTTCCACTTTCTCCATTCATCTATTTCTTTGTTTATATTTTCTTTGTCTAATGCCTTATTGACTTTGTAAAACTTTATATTAGGATTCCAATCCATAAGTGTATACCATTGATTGACCCAATTTACGTGTGGTGTAGCAGAACCTTCAATCGGAGCATAATTTTTAGTACCTTTGTACATATTGTTTATTCTACCTGTATTTGATTGTAAGTCGTGTCCTATCAAATATATCTCATCTGGATTTTCTAACTTTGTTGCTATGTAACCACTTGTTGCACCACAAGCCCAACCGTGGTCTTTATAATCAGTCCAGCAATCTTTAACGTCATTTGATTTATCACCTTCTTTAATCCAAGATATGCTAATTGTTGCGTGTTTAATTTTAGTTTGTACTATTTCTTTTGTTGCTCTAGGATAATCTTTACGTGTCTTTCGTAAAATATTTACAACACCTTTTAATGACGATCCGTGTATAACAAATTCTTTTGAATCACCTCGTTCATTTTCTTTTACTGCGTCATAACCTTTAAGTTCTTTTAACTCATCTTCTGTACATAGGCCATTAACTACACTTTCATACATCATTGCAGGAACTTTAGTCCAATTTCTAAAGTAACAAGTTTTCTTCATTGCTATTCCGCTATGATAAATCTCGTGTATGATACCATTATCAACAGCAGTTAGTACATCTATTAAGTCAGGATAATCTCTATAGATAGCATTACAACCATAAATCTTACCATATGATTTTAATTGTTCTAAAGGAAAATCTTTACGACTTTCGCCATTGCCTATACAAAATACTCTTTTCATTTTCTTTTTCTAAAGTACCATCTCCAACAAGCAGACCTTGTCATAGACACTACGGTAAATATTATTGCTATACCAAAACTATCAAATATAGTAGGATGTAAATCAAATAAAGGAAATATAGTTAGTTGTATAATAACGGCTAAAAAGAAACCACTACCTACATCTATAACACTTTCTTTTATATCTTTTTTAATCATCTGTGTTTTTATCTCTTGTAACTAAGTTTTTTGGTTGTTCAATTGGCATTCCTGTTTTGTCAAACCAACGATTGTCTTTTGTTTTATAGACATAACTTAAACTACCGCTTTTAAGTTTGATTGATTTTGTTTCAATTGAACCATTGTATGTTCGGCCGTTCTTGTTTATAAGTTCTAACGTGCCGTATAGATTTTGATATATTCTATCGCCTTCTAAATTTGAAAATGGAATTATTACTTGTTGTTGTGTCATTGTACAAATACCTCCTTCATAATAAATTTACACTTCGTTAAGTTATAATTAACAAATGGTTTTAGTTTCTGTAACTTTTTAGAAAGTTCAGGCCAAATAACCGTTTCTTCAATTTGTTTATCCCAAGTTTTGATAAACGATAATATCTTATCCAACAAGATGATTGTCTGTATTGAGATTTGCTTAGAAAGAAGTAACCGTAGCAATCTAGGATGTTGTCCCATAGATACAGTAAAAATATCGTCAAACTTACAATTATTATCGCTAATAACGCTAACAATCCTATTACAATCCATTCTAAAATTGTATGTAAATGACTCAGTATATTTTTTCCACTTAATATAATTTGTTTCACCATCTGCTCTTATCAGATTTCCTATCCAAGTCTTTGAGTTATCAAAGAAATTACAGACAAAGAAATCCACTAGTTCTTCTTTTTTATATTTAGTTGCTAATTTATGAAAGAAAAACCTATCATTACGTTTTAAAAAACTGTTTAAACTAGAATTAACCTTTGCGTTGTGTTTAAAAAAATCATAGTTTTCAGTCGTAAAATGTAATTTAATAGCAAGATATAATTTATACGTTTCATAACTGTTCATATAGGCAATTTAGATGTGTTAGATTTTTCTAACAAATTTAGATTTTCAGCTTCTATTTGTATTTTTTCTTTTAAAGATTTGTTAATTAAAGATGAGACTGTGCCTGTGTCTATTTCATTTTCTTCACAATATTTTAAAACAGCCTCCATATAAGATACACGTTTTTTCTTAACTATGTCCTCAATGATCAAACCAAACTTTTTACTATTTAATAACATAGTATCATTATATCATATTTTTAAAGATTTGTAAAGTGCCTGTTTTTGTTAAGATACAGGCAAACTTAAAGATTAATCTTTTTTGATTAATTCGCAATTTGCTTCGTTAGCAGTTAACCCTACTTTTTTATCCCATAACCAAATGTATGAATAGACAACTTGATTGTCTTTTTCTAAACATTTTTTACCAAAAGATAGTCTAGGTTCTTTTATGCTACAAGCCGTCAATAAGACACTTGCAAATAATATTGTTAATAATGTTTTCATATTTTCCTTACGCATTAGGTTTTAAATTTTCTAATACTTGCATTTTATTAAATGTATGATATAATATACAAGTTTCTAAGCCATTAGGCACATCAACAGTTACCAATGTTTCACCTTTATCATTTTCATAATAAGTTACCATATAAACTGGTTCGCCATCTGGATCACTTGACTCTCTACCTAAACTTAAATGTTTAGGAGATAACTCATTGTAATCTATGTAATTTTGAACATCCTCTGGTGCGCCACATACTGCAGGTAAATTTCTCCATACAAATGGAGTATATTCTTCTGCAAATACGCTTGAACATAATAATGTTAAAATTAAAATTAATTTTTTCATACTTCCCTTTAGCTGTTTGAGGTCGCAAGCAGGACTAATAAATCACCTTTTTAATTGAATCAGACTTTTGACTTTATAACTATTTATTCAAGTTACTGTGTCTATCAAAGAAATCTTTAGCGTGTTTGTAGAACAACTCTTGGTGTTCTTTTATTTTATCTTCACCGTGTATCCATTCTTGTACAAAACCATCTTCACAAGCAGCCAAGATAACAGTTTGTTCTATCTTCTTACTAGGATATAATTCTTCAAACATTTTAGCATAAGCTGAAGTTTGTAAAAAGTTACCATAGTTATAATCTGCGTCTCGTTTTTTTGTAGATGTTTTAAAATCAACTACAGATAGTTTACCTTTGTATTCAGCAATACAATCTACTTGACCTGCAACACCTAATTCTTTAGAGTACAGATATTCTTCTAAGCAATGTATATTATCTATTCTGGCAAGATATGGTTTGATAATTCTAAAAAGACCTAACGCTGTAACAGCAGTTATGCCTATGTTCTTTTCATCTTCGTTCTTTAAATGATTTTCTATAAGTGTGTGTGTAGTTTTACCTCTATTAGTAGAAGTAACAGAAATAAAGTTAGCCATTTTTTCACCAACACTATTTCTCCAAGCCAATATCTTTTGTTGTCTTTCAGGTATTGAACCTAATATGGAAGTAACTGAAGGCATATTGACACCATCAATAGTATAATATCTTATACCATCTTGGTTTTTACCTTTCACACCCAAACTTTTGGGTAATACCGATTCTTCTAATTTCACGTGATTGTATGCCATAATATGCCTTCTTTTTAATTAATAATTTTATATATTCATTATATCATAATATAAAGTATTTGTCAAGTCTTTACATCAAAGAATTATTTACATCTTCTTTTGATGGACCTGTAGTTTTAGAATATTCTTTTTGATAGACAGTTCTACCATCAGCGCCTTTAAATGCTCTTAAATATTCTCGTCTATTGTCTTCATCTGTTTTGTATGAGCAATGAACCCAACCACTATTTGGTTCTTCTGGATTCCAAAACTCCAATATACATTGATCAAAATTCAAATTATCTACGATCCAATCTGCAACTTCCTTATTTGATACTCCAAATATTTCAAAGTCGGCAGCCTGGCCTGAAGCGTGCTGTGAATTAACACTTGATCCAATTGCAACACAAAGCTCTGCTGATCTATACCCACTGGATATAGATACAACTTTTGCAAAATGGTCTCTTACTGGTTGCAATATATTAGTTGCTAAACGCTCTAGGTTGTTTATATGGTCTTCGTTAGGATTATTATTAATACCCTTACGAACAGCCGTATCACTCTTAATTAACTCTTTAAGGGTGAAGTTTTTGCTTAATCGCATATAGTTTATCCTTTGCTATTAGTTTTATCTTTTTTAGGGTTTTCATATCATACCAACTTTTAAAAGACCTATCAACTTGTCTTGTGTTTTCAGCTTCATTTACTGCTCTTTTTAAATCTTTGTGATGTGATTTAATTTGTGCCATATTATCCCCTTGTTAGTTTTAGTAATTTGTCCATTTGAGCCTTAATGATTGGTCCTCTATTTGGCCAATGTATGTAAGGTTCATTAGACTTTGAAAGATTGTACAAAAAAGGTAACACAATCTTTTCAATCTCTTTAAATCTATTTTGAACATCAGCGTCCTGTATCTCTTTATTAACCGTTTCACGTTCAGATACAATTTGCATAATTTCATTCATCATTGATTTGATTGAAGAAACATCTGATTTTACTTTTGATATTTCTAAATTTGTATTTTCTATTACTGAAGGATCAACAGTAGGTGTTGATGTTGTTTCAGCTGGTTTTGTAGAGACAGGAGTAAAACCATAATCTACTGTGGTATCAAATTCACGCATAAAATCTGGTATGTCATCTGCCATTGTTTTGCTCCTTATTCTGTTTGATTATTATTTTTGTTGGTGTTGTAACTAGGTCCGATTGTGTAATATTAATAGGACCTAAAGTCGCAATTGTGGGGCCATAACACCCACTTAAAGTAAATCCTGCTACTATAAAAGCGGGCAGGAGTTTCAAGCAGGAAAGACCTGCCCTAAGTTTGTAGAATAAGCGGATTGACCTATTAGACTCTGGTATACGACCGTTGTTCTTCGGTTGCTCGCTTTCTACTATATTATTTAGTTTTTGATTTTTGTCTAGCACGATGCTTTTTGATTACCTGTTCAGTTTTCACTTGTTTTATTGACTTTTTACCATATTGTTGTGCTAATGCACTTTGTGGATGAGCTTCTGATATTTTACTTAATACTTCTTTAAATCCTTGATCATTTTTGTAAGTAATACCTGAAACACCAGCAACAATATTCATTCTTTTAGGTACTTGTCTGATATGTGGGTTTTTAGATAGATACTCTTCCATTTCAGCAATGGTCATTATATCATCCCATTCTTTATTTGTTTTGGTATTAATAAATGAATATGATGGCATTATTTTAAAGATAGATGATATAATACATCACTAACAGCTTCCATCATATCTTCTAATACACTTTCTAAATCTATGAAGTGACCATTTTTATCGTCTTCACTAAATTGTAAACTAAACAAAGCAAGATCATCTTTAAATCGTCTTATCATAGATGTTAATTCTTTTAAATCAGAATAATTAGTTAGGCTGGATTTATAATCTGGACTATATTTAATTCTAGTGCCTGTGTTACCTTGATAGATTTCTACAAATCGGTCATTCAAAGTATTAAATTTAGTGTAAAATTCTCCTAAAGCTTCGTGTTCAGCATATGACTCAGTTTGCCAATGAGCAACTTGAATATCATTTAAGAAAAATATATTGTGATTTATAAATTGTGCTATATGATTCATATTTTTATTTATTGTACTATTTCAACGTCAGGTCTTTTTTTATTACAAACTGAACAGTTACATTTTTTACATTTTTTACATTCATAACAAGGCTCTGGACAATGAGCTTCGCAATTACAGTTTTTACATTTTTCCATTTATTTCCGTTTCTTTTAATCCTTGTCTTAAAATTTCTTCTTCGGTTGCTGTAAACAATCTAATCATACGTTTTTCTGAAGCCAATCTTTCGTCTCTTGCTCTTTTTGATTGTTCTCTACTTATCACTATTGATTCATCTTCAAATATCATAATGGCTCTCTATTTGCTTTTATAAAATTGTTTACCCATTCATCTTCGGTCATAACATTTTTTAATCTTTTAAAACTACCTTTACCTTTTTTAGGTTTAACAGTTCTAGTCTTGTACTTAGGAGTTCTTACTTCTTTTGCAATTGGATTAGATTTCTTTCTGGGCTTCATTTTTTATTCCTTCTGCAAACCATTGTGGCATTTTAGCAGGTGCTTTCCAAGTAGCAAATCTTTGTTTTTTCATAATGTAATACTTGCGATAACTTGCTACAACATCACCTGGTACTTTACATTCATCAGGCATTGCTGGTGTAGCATCTGTACCCATAACATCAATTCTAGCATTCTTTGGTGGTGTCTGTAATAATTGACCTAGTTTTTGAATTGTTAAATGGTCTTTAGTGTGATTGTATCTTCTTTTGTATTCATCATTAAGTGCCATCATATGTTTGTATAACCATACGTAATTGTATGCTGATTGTAGTACCCATTGTGTACTAGGATGATTTAACCAGCCTGCCTTGTATATGATAGCTTCTTCATTTGGATTATCAAGTCGCCATCTTTTAATCTTACGGCCATTTTTAGTAGTATCAAAATATTCTTTACCATCTAATACTCTTTTAGCAGTACAAAGCATTTGAGCAGATTCTAAAATCATTTTGACCACGTGTTTGTCTAAAAGCATTTGAGCAGCTTTTACAGGATCTTTATCAACATAAAATATGTTCATTATCTTTTTTTACTCCAAGTTCTATCTAAAACATAATACCAACCACCATTAATTAATGGTTCTATAATTGCGTCTGCACCAGCAAGAGCCCAATCTGCACCTGTAATTATTCGATTACAAGTCATAGCAATTACAATGTGACCTATTGTGTAAACAACAGTTCGGCCTAAACTTGTGCCAAGCAATTTTTGTAATGTTTTATATATGCCGTGTTTAAATTCTGTCATTATCTAGCTGTGTAAATGTTACTTCTATTAATTCTTCTTTTTAATACTCTTAATAATTCATCTATTTTATCAATTACGTTAATTAAATCTGTATCAGTAATCATTTTTGATCCTGCTCTTAATTCTTCATACTCATCTATTGAAATATGAACCATACCAGACTTATGTTTTTTACCATCATCTTTTACCATTTAATGTATATCCCTTCTGTATATATCCATACGACCATACTTCTTACATAATTTTTCAAACACATTAAACCAATAGTTTTTGGCCCAATTTGAAGTTGAATTTTTGCAAGCCTTTTTGGCGTTGTCTATTCTTTTGATTTCTTTTGATTTATAGATTCTATCTATATCTTCTTTAGTCAACATTCTATAATAATTATACATCAATCCGTACATAAAGTCAAGCAGTTAAATATCGTTATTTTTTGTCATTCCAATCGTATATTTGATTTAATTTTAACTTAATTTCATCTGGATCTAACGAATCTAAGTCTCTTTCAACTAGTTTTCTAAAGTCACGGTCTTTTTTCTTTAGTTCTTTACTTTGTTTTTCAAGTCGTTGCAACTTGTCTTCTAATCTTTTTTCTTCTTTTGCTTTTGTTAAATTTCTTTTAAGTCTCCATTGTCTCAATGATATGTTGGCTGCAATTAAAAGTAATACTGCAAGTGGATCAAATACAAATATTAAAATTAGTATTACAATTCTGACCGCTTCATCAAAATGACTTTTTGCGTCATCACCATATATAAGTTCAGCAACATATTTAATAGGTCCTACTTCGGCCTCTATCTTATCTTGTGCTAATTGTAGATTGGCCTTTTCTGTAGATAGTTTAGCAATCTCATCACTTGCGTTTTTAATTGCTGTGTTTAATTCGTTTCTTTCTGCTTCTTGTTTCTGTCTTTCTTTTAATCCTCGTGTAGCATATTCATTGTTTAAATAAACTTCTATTGACTTATCTAATTGTGTTAATGTTTTTTCTGCTCGATCAATAACAATTTCTTGTCTTTTAATTTGATTATCTATTGCATTAATCTTTATTGTGTTACCAGATGTGGGTTGTACTTGATCAAGGTGTGCCTTTGATAAGAACCCAAAGATACCCATAGATGTAATGAATATTAAAACTATAATTGCACTAAACAGATATGCTTTTAAAGTAGCTGGCACCATATCTGAGCGCCAATTATTATAGAGCCAAGATGCGGCTACTAACTTACCTATTTCTAATGCACTACCCATAGCAATAATTGGCATAGCAGCGCCAGCAAATAATGTTGCTAATCCTATGATTGAGTAACCAGCAGCAATGATTGAAATACTGATGGCTGATAGAAAGGTTATAAGTATTAAAAACATACTTCTATTTATTTGTTTAACCAATTCTTTTTATAGTATCTGTAAAAAGACTTATCTTCAAAGTATTTTGCTACGTCAGCAGGTCTTACTTGATCGCTTTTTATACAAACAGCCATATCTTCGTAATCACACTTTCTAACAATAGGGGTTTGCACCTTCTTTTTTTTCTTTTTCATACTGTTCTTTTTCCTTTTCTTTTTTTTTAATTTTATTATAGAAATAAAATATTGTAGTTAACCCTACTAATATAATAGTGTTGTTAATTATTAATATACTAAAGCCATCTATTAGTGTCATTATTTTTTACTTTCAACTTTAGAGTCAGTTTTTACTTCAATAGGTATTTCACCTGATTGTTGTTCTTGTTTTCTTATTTTATCAATTATATAATTAACTCTTTCTGCATAATCAGGTGTTGTTGAATAACTTTTTAGTGTATAAATTAATTTCTTAGAATCTAATGGTTTATCCATAACTAGTAACTTAGTTCTTTCAAATCTAAACTCATCATAAGCATAATGATTGTTTAACAATTCAACTAAAAATTTTACACCTTGACATTTTGTAGGAAATATTCTAACGCCCCAACCTTTCCAAGTAGTTCTACCTTCTAACAACATATGTGGTACTTGTTTATCATAAGTTCGTATACCAAATAGGTTATTTCCTTCTAAAGCAAAACGACTTGTACCCCAACCAGACTCTAATGCTGCCATTGCAACTATCATTTCAACAGGCACTCTTTCCATTCTAGGCGTTTCAAAGTTTACCCAATCAACACACTTACGAACAGCCTGAACAAACTGCATATCATTGTTATAATTAAATGCTGGTTCTTGTAATCCTAAATTGTTTGCCCAATCTGTAAATTTTGTTTCTACTTCTAATTTAATTTTATGAGATACATAAGGATTAGGAGTAAACGTACCAAACACATAAGCTGCTAATACAATTAAAATAAGCCACATTATTTTTTGAAATTGGCGTTTAATTGTTTTCATAAACACCTTTCTTAGCAATTGACTTTAATAACTTTAAATCTACTTTTTTATTCATTGTAATTACATAATATTTGTGAGTGACCTTGTGAGCATTTACAGGACCTATAAATGGTATGTTGTATTCTCTTTGAAATATTAATAAGTCTTTAAAGTATAAAGGTAACAAATCATTTAAAAGTTTATCATTTTCATCTTTAGGTACTTTAGGTGTTTTGTAATAACCTTTACCTTTAATTAAACCTTTTAATATTTCTTTTTGTACTTTATTAAATCGCATTACTAACCTTCTTTACATAATAATCATAACCACCATCATCAAATTTCTTTTGTATGAAGACTAGATTTTTATTATCTAAGTATTGTCTATAACCTTTAAATATTTTTTTACTAGTTCTGCCTGGAAAATTATCTAATATATCTTTGTGTAAATGTCCAGTATAGTAAAGTTTCCAATCTTTAGATCCATTCTGTAAAACGTAATCTATAGTATTGATACCATTTCTTATTTGTTTTTTTAACCACTCATCAATGTGATTTTTTTCTTCACCTTGTTTCATCATATATCTTTCTGTGTTATAATCTTAAGCCTATCTTTTCAACTCTAGGTTCAAAGGACCAAAATAAATCGTTATGAGCGCCTGTATCACCTAAATTCTGCATTTGATATAAATGTACCATTTCGTGTACTAATGTGTCTAAAAAATCTCTTTTTGTTTTATACTCTGGTAACATTTCAAGTTTATATAATCTTGTTCCTTTTCTTCTCCACTCTAAAGTAATAACTTGTCCTATGCACTTGTCTCTTGTCAAGTCTTTAATTTCAACATCACCAAAAGGAGATAGTTTACCATTAAAAATATAACTGTTTAATTGTTTAAAATATTTTTTGATGTCTTTGTAAGTAGTTTTATATTTTTTAGCAATAGAATATTGCCTTTTGATTTTTTGTTTCAATTTGCTCATTCTAATACTTTTACTCGTTGCCATCTTTCTTTTCCTCTTTTATTTTTTTATTTGTATAATATAAACAAATAACTAAAACTGAAAGTAAAATAATAAAAAGATCCTTTGGTATAAAGGCATAAACAAAATTCATAGTATCATTAAATACTTCAATTACACGCATTTGCTGATCCTTTTAACAATTCACATTTATATTTTTCATCCGCCTTCATTCTTAAATCGGCAGCAATGCCATCTAATACAGCAGGCAAATAAATTTGTAATACTGAAATCATATCAATAGCATATTTGTGAGCAAGTTTTTCTAGTTCTTGTTCCATTAACTTACTACTATCAATATTACCACCAGTAACTTTTTGAGTTACTACGTGACCAATAACTGCCTTTGTATAATCATCTGCTTTAGCAGGTTTTACTAAACCTAAAAATATAGCAAAAGTAAAAATACAAATATAAAAAATAACTTTAAACTTAAAACTTTTCATTATTAGTCTCCGTGTTTTAAGATATAAGCCATTTCATCATAGTCGGTCATATCTGTTACTAAACTTAGATTGTCAATTTTTTCAAGTTTGTTAGCAGCGTCATCCAAGGTCATTTCATTATTAACTAACTTGTCTTTAATGTCGTCAACTTGTTTTTCTACTGCACTTGTAAAGTAGTCTTTTGTTTTACTCATAATGTTCTCCTTTATCATATTCATACTATTATAGTATCATAGAAAAAGGCACATTGCAAGCATTATTCCAGTTATTTTTATGTTGAATTATATAAGAAAATAGGGTGTATAAGTAAATGTTCTACTTTTGTTCTACACCCTATAGTTGTATTTTATCGAATCAGACTAATAATATTTAGTCTAGGCAGTTTTGTAGTCGTTATTCCAACCAAAGGCTGACCTGACTATTTCACCTGTTAAACCAGTATAAGATTTTTCTAAAGATTTTTCTTTTATAGCAATTAAGATGTCTGCTTCGCTTGAGTGTAAACCTTCTAATATCTGTATAAACATCATTTCTTTTTTTGTTTTAGACAGTTTAGGGTCTGCACCTTTTACAAAGTGCCATAATCTTCTTGCTTCATTTGACAATAATGTATGTTCAGTTCCTGCTGGAGCCTCATTTCTTTTAAATGGAGGTGTACCATCTGGTAAATCCCACTCAATTTTAGGATCAAAGTTACCTTTGAGTATTTGTCTTAAAGGTACTGAATCGTGTTTTTTTAAAAGATTGATTTTTTCTTTTTCGTCTGAAGCGTTTTTGACTTTAGTTAATATCTCACTAATTAGTAAGGCACCTGTGCCTGCATAATTTAAATTAGATGTGTTTGTTGGCATTTAATCTCCTCATTTTGTAATATATTATAGATTATTTATATTACTTTAAATGTCAAGGGCGAGTTTTCCCGCCCTTAACGATATGGTTAATTACGCATTTTTGTAAGCGTATGGTGTACCATATAACTTTTTGATACCAGCAGCAACAATTGCTTTTGTAGGTTGACCCATTCTGTATGAAGTACCTTTTGCTGTTTTGTTAATGTAGATCATATTACCTTCTGATCTCAAAGTATCAATTAATGCTCTAGGAGAAGTTAGATCAAATCTAGTTCTCAAAGTTTTCCAAGATACTGAAGCACCTTTTGATAAAAGGTTTAATACTTTAGCTCTTTTTGATAATTTTCTTCTACCTCTTGTAGAAGTTCTTTTTGATTTAGAAACAACTTTCATATTGTCGTTTCCCATATTGAATAATGATTTAAACATTTATTCACTCCTTATTATATAATGTGCCTCAAATTATAGATTGCATAGTGGCACGTTAACTATGCAAAATACTCCAAAGTGCTTTATGGAATCTTATCTTCACCATCTTTACTTTTATTTTTTTTATCTAAAAGATCAATGATGTCCTGTATTGTGCCAGGTTTTAAATCTTGTGTTTTTACTTTATGTTTAAGTAATATATCTTTGTATTCTAATTGTACGTAACTTAATTTTTTAAAATCGTTCTTATCTAATTTTTTACCATCAGAAGAATAACCTACAGCAACTGTATCAACAATTGTTTGTAATGTATGTTTTAATCCAAAATCTCTATACAATAAAGACTTGATAGAATCCATAGTTAAAGAAAAGTCTTTTTGAAAATCTATATGATCTACTTTAATACCATTCTTATTTAACATTTGAAATAACTCGTCCTGTATAGCATCTGTTAATTGAGCAACATACATAGAAGCCTGTAAATCTTTAATTTCTTTTTTTTGTTTTTCAGTAAGAGTTGATTTAGGAGACTCTTTTCTTATTTTAGGAAAGATAATGATGTTATCGTTTATTTTTTCTGCCATCATAATTATTTATTTAACTCACCCTTAAAGTTTACAAGACCTTTGTTGTTATAATATTCAACTAATTGATTGTATCCGCCTACTAGTTCGTTATCTATCATAATCTGTGGCATAGTTCTAACTTTTTTACCAACGGCTTCAAATAATTCCTCTGGTGTATTAAAATCTTTTCCATATTTCTTTTCAGTAAAACTTAGGTCAAGGCCTTTTAATAAGGCCTTAGCCTTTTCACAATAGACACAATTGTCTTTTGTATATACAGTTATATTACTGTTGTTTGTCATCCTTAGCAACCATTTCTACTTCATCATACTTTAAAGCAGCAAGTTTTTTAAGTTCATATGCGTCAACTACTGTTTCAATAGAATAGTTATACATCTTATTAAACTCACCAAGTGGTAGTCTTAAACCTACCCAAGCACGATAATATCCTTGTTTGGTCATTGTAACTTCCTGTTCAAACGTTTCATAACCTCTCACAGGAGTATTTGCAATTATATTTACAAGTGTTGTCTCAACATCTGATACAACTGTCTTAGTATTTGACTTACCTAATTCAGTAGTAAATATTTTTGCCTTTTTATTCATTTCACCTTTAATCATATCGGCCATTTCTGCCTTTGCAATTAAGGTTGCCTTTTCAATAGCAAGTTCTAAGTCTGGCGATACCGAAGTACCAACACCAAAGATACATTGTCTATCTTTATTTTTACCAAAAGTAGTCGTTTCACAAGCTTTCTTAGCATTGTAATCATTCATATACCAAGAAGGTACTTTTGTAACTACTTTGTCGGTCTCTTTTTTAATTGTGTATGATTTATTAGCACAATTTGTAAGTGTTAATCCTAACACAATCATAAGAGCATATTTTATGTATTTACTCATTTATTTTTTTCACCTTTTCTTTCATATTATATACTAGATTTTTAGTTTTGTCAACAAGCTGGTGCTCATTAACAGTATTAGTAAATAATTCCCAGTTAAAAGCTAGTAAAACCCAAAGAATTATTACGGTAAATGATATTTTTATCATTAGTTTATTACCTCCCATTTACCTGTTGGATTTAAACACACGTTACCAGGTCGTTTAAACCAACTATCTGGCCTTGCATACTTTCTACAATATACAGGTGCGTTTGGATCTCTATAATAAAATTCAGCAAAAAGTTCCCAGTAACCTGGTTTTCTTGCCTTTTCTAATTCAATTTGTTTTTCTAGTTCTTTAATCTTTTCATTTTTGGTCATACCAAATCTAGTATCTGCACAATGCAACTCTTCCTTTTTAACTATCTCATCACCTTGTTGTTTTATATTAATAGTTACAAAACACCATTGTCCATCTGCGGTTACAAATCTTTCTTTTTCTTTACTCCAAACTGTGTTTTCATCTTGTTTAGATACTTTTACAACATTAAACTTTTCTAAACCTGTATCTACTTCAATAATTTCATCTTTTTTAAATGCCTTTTTGTTTAAATCGTGGTTATCTGCAAAGGCATATTTACAAAACATTAAAATGAAGATTGTAGCAAACATTAATTTTAAAATTACTCTAGGATGTATTCTCATTGAATCTCTACTCTTCCATCAGGCATTATACAAGCAACACCAAAATTAGTTCTTCTAACAGGACCACTTGAAGCAAAAGCAAAAGGCCAAGATGGTGCAATATCAATTGTACTTTCGTAGTCTCTACATTTGATAGGACCTTTGTACCAAGTTCTTGTAGTTTTAATAATACCTGAATTTTTAGTTTTAGGATTGTACCAATTTGTTATATTAGGTTTATTAGGAGCACCAATTAAATGATCAACAAAATAATGTTTATGTGTATTATAGTCGTCATTCCAAACTTGATCTGCACCGTGAGCAGCACCTGCAGCAGCACAAACTGCAATGGCAGCAGGATCATTAACAACTGTTGAGCAAGTACCAGCAGCTGTTATTGCACCCATACTAGCGCCACTAGTAGATACTGCGTAATCTCTAGCGGCACAGTTAACAAGTAACAGACAACTAATTAATAGAATAATATTTTTCTTCAGCTTCATCTTGTTGTTCTTCAATTTGTTTTTCAAACATATATTCATCATAAGTTTTGCCAAAAACAACTTTATAAAATGAATCAAGTGGACTTTCACTTGTATATGCTTTTAAAAGATTATTAAAATCAATATCTAAATTAGAGTAATAACTCGGATTTGATTTTTTTGCATCTAAATGAGATTTTAAGAAGTTAACTCTATTTGTAAATACTTCTTCTCTCGGTTCTGGATTTTTAGAAAGTTTAATGTCTTTTTGTTTTTCAACTTCAAACTCTTTAAATAATGTTTCTTTGTCTATCATAATATAATTGTCCTTTTGTTATTGTTAATAATATAGATATATCCTATCACACTTTTAACACATTGTCAAGCATTAAAAAAGTTAATAAAATCAACAATTTTAACACTTAACTAGTGAAATCCATACCTGATTCTCTTATTTTTTGACATAAATCAGGTCCGTCAACTGCTTTGATAATATAAAAGTCTTCTGTATTATCAACAACTTTTGATATTATATTGTTTTCTTTAAACCAAGTTTCTGCTCTAGCCGTTATAGGTCTAATGTAACAAGTGCCGTCATTGGCACTTGTATATACAAAGTCTCCACTAGTCATTTTTAACTCCTAGTTTAGATTTTATTTGAGTCCAAGTATTTGTTAATTGAGTTTTACTTGTTGCCCAACTATTTTTTTGATACTCTTTTGTTTCTTCCCATTCACTTTTAACAAAGTTAACAACTTTAGCAGGTGCTTCTTTTACACCATTTACTACATTGTCAACTGTCTCATTTGCCATAACACTATTAGCCATTGCAAAGAAACCTAACATCATTAATATAATTAATGTATATGCTGTTTTCATATTATATTTTCCTTCCCATTGATTTAAAATCAGATTTATCTACAACTTGGTAAGTGCCTTTGTTGTAACCAATACTGATTGTTTTACCTTCAGGTAATTGTGCCATAACTACTTTTCTTTTAACACATACCCCAGGTATTCTATTGCCAAGTGGCACAGAATTTTTTACTTCATAATCAGGTAATTTAAATCCTTTAAAGACATTTTTTATTTTACCTGTTTTTAAATTGATTGAAACACCTAAAGATTTAATCCACTTCCAGTGTTCTAATTTCAATCTATTTAACTTTTGTTTTTTTGTTTCTTCTTTTAAGATCCTTTTGAATCTCATCTAGTTCTCCTAAATCACTTGTAGCACTATCACAAACTTTCATCATAGTCTTACAATTTCTTTTCATTCTGTCTAGTATAACACCACAATCTTGTAATGTCAAGTAAACATAACCTAGACCTATCAATATAATTGTTAATGTAATAATTGAAAATATTTCTGAATCTATCATATTCCTTCTCCTTTTGTATATGGGTTGTTAACTGTTTCTAATGTATCGTTTTGATATTCTAAATTTTCATAGTAGCTGTTCATAGTGTCTAATTCACCTTGTAACTTATCACGCCAAACTATTGCAATTCCTTTTGCGGTTGAAAATTCTCTATCTTCTAGTAATAGGATGATTCTATTTAATTTTTCAATATCATCCATCATCATATTTGCTGCCATATTATTTACCTATTGATTGTTCCCATTCTAAATTGATAGCAGTATCTACATCTGATTTTTCTTTTTCTGATAAATCGTTTTCATCTGCATAAGTGTCAATTGTAACATCGCCGTTTTCAATTGCCTCATCACCATAAGTGTCAGTATCAAAAACAACTTTGCCCACATATTCAGTATCACCACTTTCATTATAATTAGCGTCTACCATATAAGTTTCAACGCCATCTTTTGTTTCAGTAATGTCACTAGTAATTTTAGAGTGATCAATACCGTTATCTGTAAACAGATTATCTGCTTCATCTTTATCTTTTGCTAATACTTCTTGTTCAATAACAAGTGTATAATAAGTTTTCTTTCTGTAAAGGTTTTTACCTTCGTCTTTTTGTGTATATGTTATATTTGTATCTACCATAGTGTCCTCCTTAGTTCATTTGGTTAATATATTGTTGTCTTTTAGTTTTGTAATCCTCAATAATTTTTGGATTAAAATCGTATTTAAAAAATTGTCTTGTATTCCACAACTGGCCATAGTCATTAAATAAGTTATTGTCACCAACTGCAACATCGCCAAAAGCGTCTTCATAAGTTTTGTAGTATTCTTTGTTTGATAAAATTCTAACAACTGTATTGCCTACAAAGTTACTTGCGTCTTCTTTATAATTCTTATCACAATAGTTTTTGATTTTATCTTTGTATTGCATTAATGTAGTTACTAGATTTGCTGGTACGTTTCTGAATATAGTATTGTAAACATAAAAAAACTCATCTGATCTGTCATCTGAATCCTGATATTCTCTGCCGTAAACTAAATGATATAATTTTTTTGTCATATACTGCTACTTTATACTATTTTATTCAAATAGTCAAGCACTATTTTTTGTTGATTTTATTGAGTTTTTAAGGTATTATATAAGAACAAAACGTGAACATTTACACAGATTCGTCTATTTCCAGTACTCTTTTACCCACTCTCCACTTTGATACTGCATAGCATAGTCGGGATTAGGGTGTCCGTGAAAGACACATATTAATGAGTCTTTTTTTAAAGGATGATCTATAGGTTTATATTTCTCGTACTTTTTAGGTTTACCTCTTACAGGCCATTTAAATGAATATGTCCAGTCATCTGGCATTATCTGCGTACTTGGATGCCTAAACATCATATCAGTTAATACGTTTTGATCTCCGTGTACTGAATCATACTTACCTTTATCTTTTAAGTAATTATCCCATATAAAAAAATGATGTTTTAAATTATATCTTATAACACTTGAATTGATAGTAGTTGTAGGTTGACCAAAATCTCTTATGACGCAAAAGTCTTCATCTTCGTATTGTTTAAAAAAAGGTTCTAAATTATTTAAAATGACAACATCTAAATCTAAGTATAAAATATTACCTTCAATTTTAAGTTCTTTATTATAAAGGTGCATTTTATTCCACCAACCATCTAAATTAGGTTTAGGAATGTTAATTGTTTTTATAGCAGCCTCAAATGTTTGTTCAGGATTATCTGTTAAACAATAAAAGTTAAAAGGTATAGTCATATTTCTTTTGACCATACGATACAAAGTATTTACATATTTAATAGGATACTTTGTTCCCCAAAATACACAAATAACATTATTAATCTTACTCATATTGTTTTTTTAATACATTGTAAGCAGTACCATTTTCTATTTCAGATAATGTAAACTGATTTTCTACAACGTATTTTAACCATTCATTTATTGTTTTTCTACCAGGTCTAAAAGGTTTTTCTACAAATTTAGGATTATGTGAAGCAACTGGTGAACACACATTTTTTTGAGCAGTTATAACAGGAACATAGTTTAATAAGGCATCAATAGCTGATAAACTCATATTAGTAACCAAACAATGACAATCTTTTAAGTCATCTTTTATGTCAGTACCCCACCATTGATTTCCAGGTCTTGGTTTGTTTCTTACTCTAATCTCTCTATTTGTGTGTTTCTTTAATTCTTCAGTAACCATATAAATCCATTGATCTTGGTTTATACCATTTGTATGAAACGTAACTGTTTGTGATGAAGGTGCAACTAGTATGTGTTTTGTTTCACCTGTATACCAACCTTTAAAGTTAACATCAATACCTTTTTGTTCTAATTCTTTTAAACGAGCACCATCGCCAACTTTTCCTCTTGTTGAGTGAATACTACCTTTACATATTCTAAAATAAGTTTTATCATAATTGTGTATTTTAGGTTCTGGATAACGTGTTATCTGTTCAGTTAAATAACCAACATCTACATACCACCATTCTTCACCTTTTTCACTTGCCTTTCTAATTTCTTCTATATTTTTACCAGCAAGTCCCCAAAAAAAATGTATTGGTCTATCTTCATCTTGCCAACCTTTTTCTATTGCAGGCCATATTTGATGGGACAAACAATGTCCCCAATTCATTTTATGAGTTATTATCATTTAACTTGTACTAATATTGTAGCGTGTGCTGTATTAACATTATTAAATATATTTTCTGAAATTGTAAAAGTTTCTTTCATTTTATTTTACTCCAAGTTTTTTCCAAGCTGTTCCGTTTTTCATTTCTGATATAGTAAATTGATTTGCCAATAAACTATTAATCCAATCTTCTCTTTTATTTGAATATATTGGATTTTCTATTTGAGATAAGTCCATACTCGATACTGGTACTCCACAAGAAATGCCATCACAAAAACTAGGCACA
>Ga0070746_10000643_pt1 | contig 20873 bp, 26 predicted proteins | sample VirMetDEL_Mar_21_FD_77016 | JGI IMG/M metagenome (GOLD analysis project Ga0070746, IMG submission 77016) | Aqueous microbial communities from the Delaware River and Bay under freshwater to marine salinity gradient to study organic matter... | ecosystem: Environmental > Aquatic > Marine >...
AATGCTTCTCCAGCTCCAGAGTACAAACCTAAAGCTCCTGCTCCACCTGCAGATGCAGTTGCTACCTTTGGTAAAGCATTTGATTTAACAGCCATTCTAGCGGCTCTTTGTGCTACCTTAGGCTTAGCTCCATTTTGTATTAGTTTTTTAGTTACATACTTAGTAGCTACGGCTTTAGTAGCCGCACCTCCAAGACCTCCACCTGCAAGAGTAGTAGCAAAATCAAGAGGTTGAAAGAATGAAGCTACACCTGCGGCTATGTCAGACACAAGACCCGGATGATAATTACCTAAGTCATACTTCTTTTTACCCTGAGTTATCTCATACACCATTCCCTGTAAAGACCTATTGTAACCATCTTTCCATACATCTCCTAGCTTATCTATTATACCACTTTCGTCTTTAGGTGTATATTGCTGAGTCTCTGAGTTTAATTTGTATTGAGGAAATTTTCTAACAATCATTCTATAAGCTAAGTCATCGCTCATAGAATTGTAAGAAGGGTTAACAGCTCTAAAGTCATTAACAAGCTGTTCTTTACTCATGTTTGGATTGAATTGAGACATTATAATCCTTTAAGAAATTCTATATCTTCCTGACCTAACCTGTCTTCGTAAGTCCCTGCCTTTGGATTATTAGGATTGTAAAAAGCATTTGTAGATTCATCGTAAATAACACTAAATAAATCTTTCAACTCCTGTATTTGCTTAGGTAAACCTTTTTTAAAATTTTCTCTAGTTTTTAAATTGGGAGCAGTTTCGGATATTCTTATATCCTTCTTAAGATTTTTGATTTTCTTCTTTAATATCTTAGAACCTACTGATGGATTCCTAAGTCTTCTTTCTTGATTAAAAATACTTTTATCTTTACCGGGTATTTCTTTTCCAAAAACTCCTTTCTCTTCTTGTTCTGGGAACAATTCAGGAGCTTCAGAAGGCTCAGTTTTTTCTGTAGGTTGAGCTTGAACTCCAGATAAACCAGATAATAACCTATCTGCTACACTTGTTTTTTCTTCACTTTCTTCTTCTTCTGGCTGTATATCAACTGTTGGAATACCAGAAATTATCTCGCTTTCATCTTTTGCATTTTCAGTGGCTATGTCCATAGGAGGTTCTGGAATTTCCAAATCATCAGCAAATAGTATTTTATATGTATCTGAAGAAGGGTCAAGTGCGTCTTCGCCATAAAGGCTTGCTATCTTAGTATCTACTTGCTTATATGCATCATCTTCATATGCATCTCCATAAGGGTCTCCCCCTGTTTGTTCTTCTTGAGCAGTTATCCCTAAGATACCTTCTACTTTATTGCGAGCATTATTTGCCATAAGTTCAAAATCTGTTATTTTATCCTCAGCATTTTGTATTGCTATTCCCGAAGCTAGTTGAGAGCGTATATTGGCTACTTGCTCATCAGCATCAGAGATTTTTCCTGTTAAATACCTTATTTGCCCTAGTTGTTGAGGAGTTAAGTCACCTTTCTTTGAGACATCTAAGTATAGATTTGATAGATGCTCTCTATATGAAGTGTCATCTGAGAATAAAAGCATGCCCTCATTATCTGAAATTTGATTATCTGGATACTTTGAGTTGTGATTTGAAATCCTTTGCTGTATTGTTTCAACTCTTAACTTGGCATTTTTCTGTACATTTTTAGCTTGCCTTGCTATAGACATTTTAAGCTTTGGGTCATCTACATCTGAACTATAAGCCTCTATAGGGTAATTAGCTATTTGCTCTGCGTTCATACCAGCTGTTTGGTTTCTAATAGATTCTTGAGCCATGTTTCTATAGCTTTGCTTTTGCTTCATTTCAAAATCAGACTGAAGTCTTTCTTCTCTATTACTAGCTAATCTGTTTTCTATATCTTGTTGATTGAGTAAATCTGCATATCTTTCTTCAGTTTGCTCTTGTTGTCTTTTAGATAACTCTAGCCTAGCATCTGCTCTTTCTGATTCTTTTCTTCGTAATTGATACTCAGGGCTAGAGTACTTAGCCACTTCTTTTAAGAATACATCTAGACCACTTTCAGGCTCTTGAAGTGTAACAGAAGGTCTATTGATTAATCTTATTGCCATTATAACTCCTTAATGTTAACCGTACATGCTATCGTAATGTTCACTCATACCTTGCTCGTACTGGTCTTCGGTAATGTATTGTCCAGATTCAGAATCCCATACATAGGAAACTCCATTATAAGTAACTGCTCCTTGGTCTGACGAGGGTAAACTACTAACCTCAGGAGGAGGGGCAGTATATGTTTGAGTGCCACCAACATCTTCTAACTGACCTAGCTGTGCTAATGCATCTTGGGTGTAACGTTCTCTTTGAGACCTTATATCTTCAAACATTCCTCTTTGAGCACTTTCTTGAGCTGACTCATATCCACGTTGAGCGGCTTCTCTTGCCATTTGAGTTGCACCAGCTCTAGCTCCAAACCCAGCAAAGCCACCTCCAGCTCCTTCTGCTCCAGCCATAGCCCTACCTAATGCACCTGTTCCAGAAGCTCTTGTTCCTGCTAAACCTTGTAGGTATCCTGCTACAGTTGTTTCTTCTCTAGAAGGGTCATAGGTAAACTGGCTTTCAAACTGTCTTCTTTGTTCACCTACAGGAGTTATTCCTGCTTGTGCGTATAATTCTTCTAATGTAGGAGCAGAAGTTGTTTGAGAACCATAGCTTATCATTCCGCCATCTTGGTATTTCTTAGGCTTAGACATCTTGTCAGCAGTGCCTTCGTAATATCTTTTTGCTATCAAGTCAAGAGCTTCTAAAGCCTTTTGAGTATCAAGCTCACCAGCTTCTTCAAGGTCATCTAGTAATCCTCTACTTCTTTTATTGAAAGGTATTACAAACTCACTCATGTCATCAAAGTAACCTAAGCTTTTTGCAAGGTCATCTACTACTCCTATTGAATAAGTACTCTTTTCCTTACTCATGATTGGTTTTATCTGACCTCCACGTTGCATCATAGCAGACTGCCTAGTCATATCAGTATTCTTTTGAGTGCTTAATGTATTCAAAGCAAGTAGTTCATCTATAGCAGAGTGCCCATGTCCTCCTTTGGGGACTAAACCTCCTCCCATATAACCTAATCTATCTGCGTTGTTTATCATGTCCATTGTATCTTTTCCTAGTTTATCTACTGCTTCTTTACGGACAACATACTCTCCGCTTTTAAGCATAACTGGGCCTACGTTATCTGCTTGAGCCATTATACAATCCTCCTACTAAAAGGCATCATATCTAATAATCCTCCTCCCATATATCCATACTTCTTTTTCTTCTTAGCCATGCCACCATACATATAGTTATCCATCATTCCACCTTTCATCATGTATCCCATTTTGTTTCTAACTTCTTCAGGCAAATTCATCAAACCTTTGTTACCTTCTGGTACTTCTTTTAACTGACCACCTTTCATCATACCTGTAGGGCTTGTTTGAGCATCAATAATACCTCCTAAGTTTTCAGCCAACTCCCTCATTTGAGCCTCTAAAGCCATTGATTCTTGAGCCATTCCAACTAGCTGATTAGCTTCGCCTAAAGACTGTGCTCTAGGCAAAGATTCTAGATACGCCATCTCAGTTGGGTCAAAGCCATCTAAACTTTCAATAGGAAGGTCGCCATATAACCCAGTGCCTTGATTAAAAGTAGCTCCAAAATCTGCTTTAACAGGGTCTGAGTATTTCGCACCACCAGCTCTACCCAAAGCTCCTTTAAGTTTATATTTAGCCTTATCGAAAAGCTCACCCGGAGCATAGCTACCAAGTTTATCCACAGCCATTCCTAACCCAGCTCCTAGAGCAGTTCCAGCTCCTGCACCTATAGCTCTATCAAGAACTCCTTCTTCGCTAGCTTTTTCCATTTCTTTTAGCTTTGCAAAATCTTCTCTAAACAAACCTGTTTTAGAAGCTTTCATATCACCTGCATCATACAGCTTACCACCAGCTAGTTCACCTAATCCAGAGCCTAAAGCTGAGCCAATTCCCTTAGCGGCTACCAAACTTAGTCCCCCTGTTGCTGGAGCAAGAGCCGCACCTAAAGCTGTTCCTAAAGCCTTACCAGCTCCACTAAGCAAACCTCTACCTCTTTGCTCTTCAGCTAACCTTCTAGATTGCTCTTCAAATTCTTCTTGTGCTCTAGTTACATCTCTTTGTAAACCTAAGCCATAGCGTGCACGAGACAATCCGGGTATATAACCTCCTGTCTGGTAAAGCATAGGCTTCATGTAACCACCACCTAAATATTCTTTCATTGTTTTATACTTCATATTGTCCTCTATGTTGTTACCTCTACACGCCATACTGACGTTATATACCAATCTTCTGCTCCAGTAGGGTCTAGGCTTGCTGTAATTGAAAGACCGCACTTAGTTCCAGAAGCAACAAATGGCAAGTTATCAAAGTCTGGAAGAGACAAAGTAAAAGATGTGTCACTTGTTTGTCTTCCTGTTGTGCTTGCAGTTGCTACGTTTACTACCGAAGTAGAGCCATCTTCTTGTTTGTAAAGCTTTATAGTGTATAAAGCATTTATGTCTGTTATAGTTTCAGGCCTTATTATTATTTTTTGCATAGTCATATTAAATGGAGCTAAGAAACCTGTAGTGCTAACATTCATTGATGTTTGCTCTCCAGTTCCAGCCCAAGGTATATAGTGCTCAGTTGTTTCTATGTCATCTGTAAAGTTATGCACAAAATACCTATAGTCTATAAATTTTCTTGTATACTCTAACTCACCTGCAGTTAACTTCTTGTCTATTAACTGATTGCCACCTCTCGTCATGTAGTTTTTAAACTCAATTCCTTTATGCTTTCTATACACAGCTAAGCTTCCGTTTTCTATAGATACAAAAGTACCACCTTCTTGTAAAGTTGTAGCTGGTGCTCCTGTAGAAAAAGACTGAGACTGCTCAGTAGAATTGTTTAATCTTCTTATATCTCTAGACATTAGCCTGCCACCGCATCTTTGTTACCTATTGTTCTATACTGAGCTTGCATATCATTTATGTATATCTTGCTTTCAGTATCCCAACCATTTGTACCTTCTTCTATATCTATTTTAAAAGCTATACTTTGGCATTGTACAGGAGAAGAAGGAGAAAAGACTGCTGTTTTATACACTCCATTAGCTTGAGTAAGTGAACCTGAGTTAAAAGCTACCCAAGTACCACTTTGATTTATTTGATAGTAAACATTAGCCGCAGGAACTACAACGCTAGCACTATGTTGATAATGAATATATAGCTTGTAAAACTTCTTAACTAAAGAAGGAGTACCTAAATCATAGTCACCAGTTTCAATCTTATAAGTCTTATGTGTCTTTGGTGATATATCATAAGGAGTAAATACAACAGAATCATTGCTCTCACCAGCTAACTCTGAACTTCTAACGTCGTAACCTACTATTAATCTACCTGAACTGTCGTTTACAAAATTGGTTAACACAGGAACAAAGCTAGAACCATTTGTAATACTATCATTAAAAGCATTAGGAGCTAAGTCTTTAGCGTAAGTAAAAGAGCCTGTTCTTATATCGTATATATAAGCATGCCTAGCTTGATCTACGTCTTGCATTATCATCACTTGGTTAGAGTCTGATATGTAACCTAAAGATAATTGCTGTCCTCCAAAAGAAGCCCACTCTTCATCAGATATTTTACCATCATTTACTCTTCTTGTGTCAGAGCCATTATAATAATATACTCCATTGCTATTTGCCCATACAATACCAAGCTCTCCCTTACATACTGAATATGGATACTTAACACCAGCTGAGTATACTGTATCTTCTATGTACCAACTAGCAGGAGAAGCTGAGGACACATTTATAACCTGCATAGTTCTTTGTTTATAAGCTAGTATTCTATCTGCAAAAGATTCTAGACTTACATAATTTTCTGCATCTCCCTTCGATGCTTCTATGAAATTTAAATTAGGAAAGGTGTCATACTTTCCTATTTCACTAAACATTATCCTGTCACCAAAACTACTAAATTCTGTTAAACCATCATTAGACCCAGAGCCACCTTCATCGTACTTAACGTTAGCAACAAACGCTCTTCTGTTAGCTATTACAGCCGTTGAGTAACCTGCTCCTAATTGACCAAAAGATATTTGCTTTGTTGATTGTGAAAATCCATTTAGGCTAGCGTATGTATCTAGGTTTGGAGCTTCTAATTCTAATTGCCAATAGACAGTGCCTCTGTTTCCTAGTGTAGTATTAGTAGGGTCTGTTATTCTAAAGTGATGGTCTCCTGCGGAGCCAGCAGTTGAGCTGTCTTGAACCCATTGATTGTAGTTACCAAGAAGAGAAGACCTAGCACCATCTTTAATACTTATATCTATTAATAAAGACCAATCATCACTAGAGCCACTTTCCCTTATATATACTCTACCTCCAGATATTCTATTTGCATATCTACTAGATGCACTAGAAGGGTTGTGATTTGCGTATACATTTAAAAGAAGTTTCTTTAATCCTGTAGCCGTAAACGTATTAGACATAGTATGCAATAAAGATTCTTGATTACCGTCATATATAAAAGTACAAGCAAACTCGTAAGTCTTTGCTTCCCAAAGACCAGTGTCATCGCTCTCTGCTACAGATATACTCCAACCTAAACCGTCTGTTTTATTAAACTCAACAGACCCATCTATACTTCCAGAGGCTATGTAAGCTCCTACAGTAGGCTTAGCTAAGTCATTGTTTTCTGCATACAAGTTAGATTCTACAGAGTAACTTATAAAGCTATCTATATTACTAGTTGCTCCAGACTCAGCGGCAAAAAACATATCTCTTTTAATATATCCATACCACTTAGGTTTAGATGCATTTAGCCTGTTTCCATCAGCAACTCTAGTAGCTCCATTAGCAGAGTAAAAAACCCAATTAGGATATGTAGAACTTGTTGCTATAGTTTCCATATCTATAACATCAACTGTTTTTACAGGGTTTGTAGAAGCTCTAAATACATCTATCTTGTTATCATCTGCGTTTCCTAATAGCAAAGCAACGTCGTCTTGTACTCCAATTCTTTTAAATGTAACTGTAGTCCCTGCTTCTATAGCTTCATGTGCTAAGTTCTCTTCAATTCTCATTAGCAAAGCATTTGCAGTGTTAAGTTTAATTTTTACCTCATCTCCTCCATAATTTGCTATGAAATGACAAGTTTCACCCGGACTTAAAGCAGAGTTTGTTTGCGTAGCTCCTAAAACGGTAAAGATTCCGTTGTTACTGGAGGTTCCACTAACTGATATTTTTATAGGAAAACTTGAATTTAAAATATCATTTAAAAAATTATTATTAACATGCGTAAGTAGCCCTGTGCTAGCACTTATTGCAATCCAGCTAGAAACAGGAAATGATATTTGCGTGGTTGGTTGCTGGTCAGACCTTGCTAGAAATCCAATATAGTAACCAGAGGAAGTTCCGTCATCTAAAAAATCAGTACCTATAGCATTTCCTGCAGTTCCAATTTGCGTATCTCCACTTGGAGATTTTCCCGGAAGGCTAAATCCAGCAACTGCAGTTTCATCATCGTACTCAAAGTAATGCAATCCATATCCGGGATTTACAGATGCAGTAAAAACTCCTGTGCTTGTACCATCAAAGTCTAGAGAGTCACCATCTGTCAATTCATTAAACTTACCTCTAGGCTTTAGCTCTCCACGATTAGATAAATCAAAATTTACAATCTCAACAGCTTCACCAGAAGATAGGTCTCTACGATTCTTAACGTTGTTTATACCCTTAGAGAAATCATTTATATTTAAATAGGATTTTGGCATTTAATCTCTTATTTCTATGTGAACTAAATCATCGAAGGTATTATCTTTTACATCCCCATCACTATTCCAGTCGCCACCCCATCTTACCTTCAATCCTAGCTGATGAGCTATACCTCTTATCATTCCACCCATATAGTGAAATCCATCTCTATTGTCCCAGTCTATTGGATAGGGAGCTAAATCTACCGCCTTACCCTCCATGTGCCTTGAATACTTTACTTTCGTGGCCCCCTTTTCCAATAGTTCTTTTTGTCTTTCTTCACTACGTAGACCTTCTATAATCGTAACATCCATAATTTTAATCAACTCATCGAGAACTTTGATTAACCTATGGTCTACACCTTTTAATCTTTCTTTACTTCTTTTACCAAACTTAGGCATTGCGAACCTTCCTTGCTATTGATTTGCTGTATTTAGCTTTTCTTCTTCCTGAAGTAGAGGCTTTTCTTTTTGCTCTGTTTGTAGAACTCTTTTGGCCGGGACTGAGACTTTTCCTAACTGATTCAGGTAAGTAACGACCACGTTTCTTTTTTGGTTTCTTTGCGTCTCCCTTGCTGACATAATCCCACTTTTGTTTAGACCATTTAGATAATTTATTACCAGAAGATTTTTTACCAGAGTATCTTCCACCCATATCTTTATAATACTTAACTGCAAGTTGCATTGCTCTGGCAGAGTGACCTCCCATCTTAGACCTAGCCTTAGCCTTGGCTCTTGCCCATTTAGCAGGGTCTTTTTTCTTAGCCGTTGCCATTATTTCTTTTTTGGCTTAGTATGTTTCATTTGTACTTTGAAGTCAGCCATTATACTAGCTCCTTTATGAGCTTTAAATTTACCACTATGTTTCATAAGCTTGTAACTTGAGCCAGACTTCATCCAATGATAACCTTTAGGTGCTCTTACTTTTTTATTCATTACCATTTCACCTTATTAGCCCACCATGCCGCTGACATCTTACCTCTTGCAATATTCTTAGCATGACGAGCCTTAAATGATTTACGCTTTGCTTTCATTCTAGCAGACTCACCCCTCTTTGGTTTACCTGCTGTTCCAGAAAGCTTTCCAACTTTTTTACCCTGCTGACCAAACCTAATAGTCTTTATCTTGTCACCTTCTTTAGCAACTACAACATGAGATTTAGTAGGGTGGCTTGGAGTTCTCTTTGGTTTATTATAACCAGATACACCAGCTCTTGCCAACCTAGGGTCTTTCTTTTTAGCCACTCTAGACACCTAGCTTTTTTAACAATATGCTTTTGATTATCTTCCATAGTGCTTCAAGTATAGCCTTCTCTGTTTTTTCACTAATAATTGGAATGTCAATAGACTTATTAAGCTCATCAATAAGCTCATCCTTAGTGCTGTCAGACAACAATTCATCTGCAATCATTTTTACTAACATAGCTAATTACTCCTTATTTTTTTTATTTTATACGCTAAGTAAATAATAGTCATAACACCTATAACTAATTGTAATATTAAATTTATATTAGCTAAATGTATGCCGTAGTTAGCAAACGATAAAGCTGTAACCTTTAGACTGTCCATTAGTGCTTACCTCCACCATTAAGTCTCCCACTCATGTAGCTAATCTTATCACTTAAATCATCTATGTCTTTCATTAAAGCTTCGTGCCTTCTATCCATCTTATCATTAATGCTACCTTTAAATCCATTTACTGAATCAATAAGCTTTACACATATACTCATAGTATTGCTTAGCTCTGACTTCATACTAGCTAAAGCTTGCTGTATTTCATCAATATGTTCTGTTTGAGACTTGTTTTCTTTTATTAGATTAGTTATCATAAACCCAAATAAAAGCATACAAATACCAATAACACCAAGTTCTCCATAGGCTTCTAGTAGCGTAGCTGTATCCATCACCTAACCTTTACCTCTTCCCATCTTTCATGCTTATAGCACCAATTACTATAATCGCTGATATTACCATGAAACCAATGAACCACTGAATCAGCATCCACTATCTCGATAAAAACTGTATTTGTAACTGTATCCTGAGGTGTGAGAGGTACATTTGCCACTACCCATCCTCTTCCTCCGCAACTTTGTATTATAAGAATACTTAACAGGAATATCATAACTCGAATCAACAACTTGAAAATCTCCGCTTTTTAATGTTTTAATTACTTTATTCATTTACTCCCTTTCATGAGTTTCTTTTTAACTTGCTTCCTTCTTCTATTAGCAAGATATTTTTGAATTATTTTTTTTACTTTATTAGTCATTGTCTACCAAGGTTAATGAAAATCCACCGCCAAACTCAGCTGTCCCTTGGTCAATTTTTACTTGAATCTCTAAATCTGTTTTTTCATTTATTTTTAAGTAAGGAAGATAATTAAAATTTGCTTGAGATTGAAATGCATGAAGCTGATTGCGAATCCTCATGATACCATCTATTTCTTGAGTTAATAATCTAGTTTGAAAACCTTTGTTATCATCTGGCTGAGCATAAAACATTGTCATATAACCAGTTTTATTAGCAGGCACTGTATAAACAGACATCATTGTTTGATTGTAACCAGCAGGTATTTCAGCATAAACATTTGCAGGAACTCCACTTGATACCGTTCCTGTACCTGCATATACAATTCCTTCATTATACCCACTGCTACCTACAGATTTAACTATCATTCTAAAAACTCTTAAGTATTGATTTTGAGTCTCAACTGCTAATTGCCCATTCAATGTAACTGTTTCTTCTATCTCATTATAATCTGAGTCTAACCCTTGAACCAAAACTGTTCTTGCACCTGTATCTCCATCATCATCATTTGTATCAGAGCTAGATAGCTTCAGTAAAGTAGCAGAGCTTAAATAGCTATAAGTAGCACCAAAGCTCCACAAAGTTTCATAGTTAGTTGCAACATCTGTATTATGTCCAAACTTATGTATTACACTATATCCACTAAATTGACCAGAAGAAGCAAATAAATTGTCAGTAAATAACTGTAGATTTGATACTTCTTTTTCACTGTAAAAATTTATATCGTGCTTTGCCACTATAGCACCATCCACCATGCGATACCAGTCTCAACAACAATATCAGCTATAGTATTGTATGCCCATGCTTTTTTACTTCCATAAGTTTCTTCATCTCCTTCGATAAACCACTCAAATACTTCCCACAATACGCCTATAATAAACACACCCATTACACACCAGAAATCTGTCCAACTTAACCATTGAAATATCTTACATAAGAAAGCTCCAGCGGCTAAATGATACGCAGTCCACCCATCTAATTGTCCAGTTCTGTATTGCCATGATACTAATGTTGCTAAAGGATTCTTCATTTTTCTGTTATAACGTTATTAACTAATTCATGCTTACCTATTAACATTCTACCATGACTATCACCATGCTTATCTTCACACTTCTCAACATAAAGTTCTTCAATAGTTTCCCAACTATTACTTCTCCTTTCTATCTCTCCATCTATTAATAAGAAGTATTTATAAGACGAAGGATATGTCAAGGTCTCAGTTGTACCATCTGGGTAATTCTTTGTACGAGTAGCACCGGGAGTTGTGTTTCTATAAATCTTAATATCGTGACCTTGAGCACACCTTCTTATCAGCATTTACTTGTCCTCTGATTCCTCTTCTTTAGATAAAGACTCTTTAAGCATATTAACAAATGCATTATGTCCAACTGATAACTGCTCAGCAACAAATTGATTTGTTCTTTGCTTATTCTGTATATCATTAAGATGATTTACCATTATTTTTTGCTCATCAGTCATATCCTCAATGATATATTCTTTATCATCTAAGGTCAAGACTGGCTTCTGTTCTTTTTGTTTTTTAGCCATTATTGACTCCTTGTTTGTTAAATTTCTTCAGCTTGTTTATCTGCCCATGCTGATTTCACTTCATCTGTCCATATTGCACCAGCAAGAGACTGTATTTCTCCTGACTCTCCAGATACATCCATATCTGGCGTTAATACTTTTCTGTTATATTTATAAGAGATTTCTGCACCATCTTCCATTATAGAAACTTTAGTACGAACATTTATATGCTTGTACTCACCTCTTACTTCATAATCATCTTTTTCTACTTTTGATAAAGCCATATTATTTTTCCTTTATTTTTTATTTCCAACTGTATTTCTATACAGTATAACTAAAATTAACACCTATGTTAAATGCATCATCTACATCTGCATTACCTATATCATTATCAGTTCCATTGTCATTTACTTCTACTAAAGTAAAAAAAGCATTACCTTCTTCTAATTTAGCATAAACTTTACCTTCTATTGGTGTACTGCCCCCACTGCCGCTTCCATGAGCAGTTAAATAAGCACTTCCATAAGACCTTCCACTAAGTCCTGTTCCGTCTCCTATCGTAAATGGTAAAGAAATTCTAAGTTGCCCCGATGCAGAATTATCTCCAGTAATAAGAATAAGACCTTGTATATTTACAAGCCTTCCTATCTTTGTATATCTTAAAACATCATTTGTACTATCTACTGTATAATCTCCACCAGATGCACCAACAACAGTAGTTGGATTGTGGTCGCCTTCTTCGTAGTTATCCAGAGTATTTGCATCTGAACTTGGATTTGCAGAAGCATCATCTGGAAAGTTTATTCCATCTTTTACATATAAAGTATGCCATGCCCTTGTTGTGCTTCCTAAGTCTTGAGTATCATCAGATCCGGGTTCTAATCTGCCATTATACAATCTAACATTAATAGTATCAGCAACAGCCAATTTTAGTTGGTCATCGCTATGGTCATACTGTATAAACCCACCAGCACCAGCATCATTAAAATTTATGGTTTGCCCAGATGTATTTCCCGGTGCTAGATAAAAATTAGATACAGAACTATTACCAAGCGTTACTGAATTATCTGCTTGTCCTGTTGCACTTTGACCTATTACTATTTGATTAACTCCACCAGAACCACTAGCATCTGCACCAGAGCCTATAATCGTGTTAGAGTTTCCTGTAGTTAAGTTATAACCAGCTCTTTGACCCAAAGCTGTATTATGACCATTATCATTATTTACTTGCGATAGTGCTTGATAACCTACAGCAGTTTGATAGCTACCAGCATCTTCTGACGATAAAGCTTGATAACCAACAGCAGTCATTCTTTGTGCAGATGTCAATGCTGTAAGCGAATCTCTTCCTATCGCAACTGTACCATCTGCCCCTGTGTTATTTATTGAATCACCAGCAAAAGCTCCTACTAAAACCATATTACTAGAAGTTGTAGCAGTTGCACCAGCATCTACTCCTATTAATACATTTCTTACTCCACTCGTCAAGGCAACTCCACTTTTTTGACCTAGAGCAGTATTTCCTTGACCATAAGCCACAGCTAACGCCTCACTTCCAATAGCTGTAATGTTAGAACCACTTTGAGAACCTGTACCTTTTAATGCTTTCCATCCTACAGCAGTATTTTTTGTGCCTGTCACATTATTATATATGGATTGATAACCTATTCCTGTATTTCCTGTTTCTCCTGTTTGGTTTTGCGAAATTAATGCTTGATAACCAACTGCTGTAGCTCCATCTGTTGAATCTTCAGACATCAATGCTCTATGACCTATTGCTACAGAATACCTTACGTCTGAACCACCTATACCAGAATTTAGAGCTTCTTGACCAAATACAGTTGTTTCAGTACCACCATTATTAGAAAGTGAGATTCTGGAGTCGGTGTCTAATTTTACAATATTAGCACCACCAGAAGTTTTAATAGCAAGAGTACTACCACTTCTTGTGATTAATTCGTTTGAATAAAGTCCACTCATTGCAAGTATATTGGTACTGGCATTAATTTGTCCAGTAACATCTAAAGCAACTGAAGGATTTGTATTTCCAATACCAACGTTGCTTCCTTGAATAACTAATCTTGAGTCTAATGAACCACCGCTTTGAGTTCTAAAATGCATAGTAGCATCTTCTGAACCATCAGATACGTCATCGTGATTTACATATATTGTAGCATATTCAATTTCTTCTGGAGTACCAGCGTCGTTCATTCCTTTAAATCTTATAACCCCAGAATCATCATTATCATTAGCAGTTCCGCTTGTTAGAAATATAAGACCGCCACCATTTACATTATTTCCAGATTGTTCTATTTTAATGACTGGTTTAGCATCGGTAGATGATTTTAAATGCAATAATTCGTCTGGAGAGTCTTCTCCAATACCAACATTTCCTGTATCACCATCAATAGTTAATCTTTTAGTATCATTTGTCCAAAATGACATATCAGCAGTAGCATGATTTGATGCAATTACAAACCCACCAGATGCTCCTACACTTAATAATTGAACTGAATCTTGTATGTTACGACCAGATGTGGTAAAGCTTGAAGAAAATGACCTTACATATAAATCTGCTCCATCAGAAGATGCTTTAAACCCACCAGATGCTCCTGTTCCAGCGGTATTATTATCGACTTGCAATACCGTATGAGCATTTTGGTCTTTTTCAACCTCAACAAGTTCTGCTGGACTATCAGTTCCAATACCAACACCAACTCCATATTTTAAAGTTAATAGCTTATCTGAACCAGCAAAACTGTTTCCTGTAGTTGCATCATCTAAATAAAAATCTACTCTATCATTTGATCCATCAGCGTGTATAGCAAACTTTCCACTATTGTTTATTAATTGCAATCCAGAATTTGCTGTGCCAGAATCATGAACAACTAAACCAGATGGAACTCCATCTAAAGCACTAATTGTTCCTTTTATTTCTACATTTGAAATAGGACTTGAACTTCCAATACCAACCCCTGAGTCTTTAATTCTTATTCTTTCAGCACTACCTGTTACAAGCCTTATATCTTCTGCTCTAATTCCCATTGGTTTTAAAGCACTTCCAGCAGAATTAACTACTTGTAATGCAAAGACACCAGAACCAATTTCACCTATACTAGAAGTAAACGAACCTCTTGCATCTGTGCTGATATTTATATCTAAAGTACCTACGGGAGATACTCCAATCCCAATTTTAGATGCAAAATTAGCATTTTGGCTTGAGTCTATAGTTAGTGCAGTAACTTTATTTGCTGTTTGCAATACCATAGAATCACCATCATTAGCAGTTGCAATCGTCATTTGATTGGCACTACCCTGCCATGATACAAAAGCACCATAAGCATCACTATCACTTCCAAAAACTAATTGTCCTGTATTAGCATTAGGTGTAAGTATAGAAATACCAGCGTTTCCATTGCTTTCTACTACTAATTCATCAGCATTACTATCAACAGTTGCCCCTGAACTTCCTGTTTGAACAACAAGTTGCCCTTGCACTATTTCATCATAAGTATTAGTACCACTACCTTGTACAGTTAAGTCGCCTGTAATCGTAACGTCACCCGAAATAGTATTACTACCACCAAGGGATACATTCAATCTATTGTTAGAAGTATCAAGTACAGCGTTTAACGCTTCTTGAGATGTGTGAGAATTTGCGGCTACAGAGTTGCCTGAAGAGTCTAGAAGTACCTTGTTTAGTACTTCTTTTGTAGTAAATTTATTTATATCTGCCATAATCTATCCTATATTCCTCCACCACCGCTTAAAAGCATCCATATTGGTTAAACTAAATTAGGGACTTTAACAACCCTACTTCCACCTGTTTTGTCTTTCTTTCTTACGCCATACCTATGCACAGCATCTTTAAAATTTTTCTCATGTTTACTAGCCATTAGCATAGAAGCTTGAGATGTACCAGCATCTCTAGCCTTGCCTGCTCTATCCATATATAAACACTTCTTTACATAGTCAACAACAGCTAACTCTAAAGTATTGTCTATATCTAAACTATCTGTAATTGCAGTTACACTATTTGGTTCTGCATAGTAGTGTATCAGTATACCATCTGTAACCGCTTCAGATATAGCCTTAAATTGCTTTCTAGAACTAGTTCTTCCATTACCACTAGAATCTACTTTTGTTATCAACGCAAGCTTGTCACCTTCTATAAAGTACATTGCTTGGTTCTCTGGATATTTAATATTGCTTGCCATAATTAATCTGGTGTATTTACGTTGCTTTCACTTGCTATATCAGCTAATAATAAATTCTTATCAACCAATCTTGGTATTTGTATATAGTCTCCTTCATTGTCCATTAAGTAAACTCTAATCACTTGATTAACTTCAAGCTTATTATTACTAGAGTCTTGTGCACCATCAGCTAAATCATAATACATTCTATCTGCTACAGTTGATATTTTAGCATGAACTACTTTTGTTTTGTAAGTTCCTACCTCAACCAAAGCATCGTTTATTAAATTTAGTATATAAGTTTCTGGAGCATCTGGAAAAACCAATCTTACTCTACTTATTAATTCTTTTACAGTTATTGAATGTACTGCCATTATGCACCTACCAACTTAGCTAAACCTTTTTCATAATCAGATTGCAGTTTTAACTGTTGCTTTTCATACCAAGAATACTCAGTATTATCAACATTTAACCTAGCTTGTATCTCACTTGCATGACCCTGAGCCGTAGACAAGTAAGCGTTTATTTCTTTTACTCTCATATCTCCTATTGCAGTCCACTCTGAAAGATGAGCTTGTGCTCTTCTTATTTCTGTTTGTGCAATGTTTAAAGCTGAAGAAACTATTTCAACATCTTCATTTGCCTGAGCACCAAATGCATCTGTATCTGATGAAGGTTGATTATTGTTAACTACATTTTCAGCCGCATCTAAAGCACCCTTAACTCTTGCTAACTGAGAATCATCTGTAAGAAAAGTAGACTCATCTCCAAAAACAGATTCACTATCTGCATTTTCAAACTTGGCAACAGCCGCATTAGCTGAAGCTGTAGCATCTGTTAATGCATTGTTTATTTTAGTCAAAGATGCTGTTATATCTGTATTGCCATGCTTTGCTGTCATTAACTGCTGTAAAACTTTTATAGAAGCATATAGCACTACTAAGTATTCAGCTTCATCTGGAAAATTTGCTATTGCATTATCTACATCAGCATCTACAGTGGGAAAGGATACAAACTCAACCTCTGCTGTTTGGTTTGCAGTAGGAGTAGGATATACTTCTAAGGTATTATCATATACAAGATAGGCAGGGTCTGTTGCTGTTGCAAGCTCCATATCCGAACTGTCTTGTATTCTACCTCTTTTAAATGGATTTACAGACCTACATGGTCTTTGTATACCACTACTATCTGCATCCAATCTTAAAACACCTAATACTTTTCCTCTTGTATCCATATTGGATAAAGTTGAAGGAGAATTATTTAATGTAGTTTTATCAGCACACTTATATAGTAAATTGTTTGGAAGAGAGTTAATTATTTCTTTAGCACCAGCAGTCATGAAATCATCCATAGCTACTTGATCTGTAAATGTTCCAACTAAATCTTGTATTTGTATATCAAAATTAGCCATTAATTAACACCTGCTTGCTTTACTCTTTCTTTCCAAACATTGTTTAACTTCTTTGTTTTTTCTTTCTTCATCTTATCTATATGGCTATCCATACTAACTTGTGAAAATTCTATGTCACTTCTCTTCCCAGCTTCACTCATCATATATAAGTTAGTTGTAAATATAGCCTCAGATGCTTTCTTACCACACGCTCTGCAGTAGAACCATCTTTCAGGGTTTGGGTTTTTACAATGTACACAATTCATATTATTCCTTTTTAGATTCGGGGGCTACCCTTTATACGATAACCCCCACAGTTCTAATTACTGCTTAACTTTATTTATTCAGTTTATGATAGAGTTATACCACCATCTGCTTTTGTTTGACCTGAAACGTAGTAATTTACGCCATCACACCAAACGTCTATATGGTCGCCTTGTAAGGCTACTCCATCTGCAAATGTTATAGTTGTACATCCAGCACTATATGGGCCATCTTCAGTATCGTCAACTTCTAACTCGTTGATACCATTTACGATAATTACGTTAGTGTCATCAGCGACTTTTTCAGCTACAGTGTATGCGGCTCCAGAAGGTGCGGCATCAACAACTATCTTACAGTACCAACCAGATCCAGCATCTTTAACAGCAGGTAAGGTAGTAGCAAATTCAGTAGCTGAATTTAACATAAAAATCTTACCGCTATCAGACTCTAGAAGTTGAGTTGCTCCTGCTAGCTTTTTTACTTTTTTCTTATGACCGAAAGAAGAACTACTATTTTCTTCTAAATAACTTGCTCTAGCCATTATTAAACTCCTTCTAAGTTGATTAAGTAGTGACTTTCAGGAAGAGACACTTCCAATCCAGCCTCAGTTAAAATCATATCTTTACGAAGGTCTTCATCAGCGGATTGAACGTTAGTCATGATTTGAGTATCACGATTAACACCGTTACCAACCAATGGTCTGTAAGCTACGTTATCCATATCAACCATACATAAGAAACCAGAAGCAAACCCTCTGAATAGAGGCTCTTTAACTAGATTCATTGTACCGTGAATAGTTTCAACTTGAAGAATTGTATGGCCAAAAGAGCCAGTTGCTTTTTCAATGTTATACCTTAACTGTCCTGTAACAGACTGGTCTATAAAAGAAGAATCCAATTTGTTAAAGAATGTAATTACAGGTAAACTAGCAAGAGCTAGCTTTGAATCAGAACCACCACGAGCAGGGTCATACACTACTTCAAAATCAGATAAGATTCTGTCGTATGTTAACTCAGAAGTTGAAGCACTTCTAAAGTAAGGTGCTCCTGAACTATAAGCCAAGTTATTTGTTCCGGTAACTGCTGTTCCGTTAGCAATAATATGACCTGCTATACCTTCACTATACTGAGCTCCTCCAACGCTTGCACGCTGACCAAACAACATAGCACGCTCAATATCTACTTTGTGCTCACGAAGCTTGATATTCCAAATTCTTTGGAACTCATCTGCGTATCCACGATAACGAGTTGCTCTTGCTGTATTAGACATTTCACAAGCTGTCTTAAAGATTTGGGTATATCCAAAATCATTATCAAGCTCTTCTGAAAAAACGTCTGGTGCTCCAGAACCTTCGCCAAAAGACGTACCTATAACAGTACATTTAGCATTATCTATACTAACTCCTCCATCAGAACCAGCTATTGTTTTCATAGTAACAACACCACCGCTTACTTGAGATTCAACTCTTAGTATTACTGTACTTGGAGTTTCATCTGTACCGGGGTTTACTGTTTGACCAAGAGCAACAACCATACCTTTGATAAGCCAATCAACGTTTGAACCATCTACTGCATAGTTTGCTGATAGCCCTGCCGCTGGTATAGTTACATCTCCATTAATGTCAAAAGAACGGTCTGTCATAGAGATTTTAGTTCTATCTTCTAAAAATCGGAATTGAGGGTCATCTGTAGGAACTTTAGCTACCTTAGAGAGATACACGAAAAACGGTGATTCATCTGGAGCCAACTCCGCTACACGGTCTGAGAAATTGAACAGTCTCCGAGTGTGATAGCCTGAAGCAGCTGCACCCGGGTCGCCAACATTCACAATTCCTTGATTGTAAGTTGCCATTTAGGACTCCTTGTTATATTGATTTTTTATTTGACATGCTCATAACACCCTTCCAAACATCATCTAACTCATTAGGCTTACTTGGAGCAGAACCTTGAACTACACCAGCCGAAGTTGGAATAGCCTTAGTTTTCTGAACAGCTTCTAAGTTTGGCGATACTTTTTCTTCTCCACCTTTATGCTTTCTGTACACATCAACTAACAAATCCAAAGGAAGTTCTTCTCTTGGTGTCGTAGCAAACTGTATAAAGTCTTCAGCCATATTCGGGTCTGTAATGCCATGCTTATTAGCTAGGTCTTGCTTTAGGTTGTTAATCGCAACTTGTTGCTGAAACCCTGCCATCTGTTCTTGAACAGCTTGCTGAGCAACAGCTTTTTCTTGTTGCACCCTCATCTCATAAGAGGGTGAACCCGGCTTGTAATAAGCTTCCCAAGGGTCAAAAGAATCTTCTGTAACCTTTGGGTCTTCTTGTTTACTAGCCGCATTACCACTAAGTGTGTTTCTCATAGCATCAACAACGTCAGGTCTTTCTTCTAATACTTTACCTAACTGTTCATACTTACGAAGCTCTTCAACTTCCTTATTAAGCTTTTCATAATCAGCAGATTTCTTATCGTACATTGATTGAAACTTCTTTGATTCATCTACGACTTCTTCTCCTGCAGGCTGAGGCTCTGCCCCTACCTGTTCTGGCTCAACAACTTGTTCTAAAACTTCGCCTTCCACGCCTTCTATTGTGGTATTTTCGTGCATAGTGTTTTCCATTATATTCCTCGATTTCTTTTAGTTAGCATCACCTAATTAAAGATGTCCGTAAAAGCAGAACCGGGAACTGTTCCCACTACTTCTGTTTTCATTAGCTTACAGCCTGTGTTTCTGAATCAACAATTCTTTTTAGATTATCAACCTGTACCTTAGTTTTAAACTTGGTATCATTTTGAATTTCATTAAGTCTGCTTTTAAACTTCTCGGTTTCAGCCCTTTTTCTGGAGTTAAGCGTTTCACGCTCTGCCGTCTGTAGGTCTCCGCTAAGTTTCTTAACTTGACTTTCGAGTTGTTTGATATAAGATTGCATTTGAGCCATTTGGCCCTTTCGCTGTAAGACACCTTCTTTGTCAAAGATTTCAGTTTTCTTTAAAACCTCGACATCGTCTACCAGATTCATCTGAAACGCCTCAAGATATAACTGATACTCAGCTATTCTATTTGAGGGTAAAGTTGAACCGGATATGATTCTCACATCATAATGCCCCACCGTGATGTTATTTGCGATGGCATTAATTTCCTGACTTCTATCATCGTACATATTTACTGTAAACTCAGTAATATCATTATTTGGCTGTACGATTCTAAATGTCTTGGAGTAAGTGTAATGACCCTTGGCTAGGTTATATAAACTTTTACCTAACCTTGTCAAACTTCCTTCAATATCCCTTAACTTAGACTTGCCACGAGTCTCGCCCATTTCAGCAAGCATTGCAGTACCACGAACTGTTTCTGGAGCTGATTCTCTAAAACCCTGCATCAACTCTGGGATACCAAAACTTAAATCTATATAGTGCTCTATTCTACTCAT
>Ga0070746_10000650_pt1 | contig 20773 bp, 20 predicted proteins | sample VirMetDEL_Mar_21_FD_77016 | JGI IMG/M metagenome (GOLD analysis project Ga0070746, IMG submission 77016) | Aqueous microbial communities from the Delaware River and Bay under freshwater to marine salinity gradient to study organic matter... | ecosystem: Environmental > Aquatic > Marine >...
CCAGTATACTAGTGTCTGCCATCGTAAGGCGTAGCTCCAGGTCTCCCAACAAATTTGTTGAAATGTATGAAGGGGCCATAGTCTGGGTGGCACTGATCCAATTGTTAATAGCAAATGGAACATACTGATTGGCCTGTGGAGGACTAGTAATACCAGCATCTATCAAAGGAGATGGCAAAGAACCCTGCAGACCTGAACGAGAAAGAATTTTGTCTTGCGAACCATAAATATCATTTAGCATATTTCCTAACAATTTGTAATTTGTAAATGGCTGGGTAATAATACCTCCATTCGCAATCAGAGAAAGTGTTTCAATAAATGAAAAATCAAAATTGGTCGGTAACGCAACCGCCTCATTCGTACCTGCGGAGGTTACGGTTGCGCGAACCGAACCAGTCATGGTAAGCGATGCCAAGTTGACCATAGTATTGGATGGAAGCCGGACAATAATCTGAGAGCTCGGTCCAGCACGAACACTGGACAGCGTCTGCAGACGAACTCTATTTTTACTAAAGCTCAGTCGGTTGACATAGAACTTAAGGGCGTCGGGCACAAAAATTGGACTACTCATCGTTGCGTCGGAAGAAGACATTTTATACTTAATAAGTACATTATTTATTTTAAATCTTTTATACGAACATTTACAACTGTTCTTCTTTAATTTCGGTCTTAACTGCTGGATTAATACCGTAATTTCCCTCGGCAACAAGTGCATTGTTGGGGTTAGCCTCCGGTACATTGTCGCCCATTTCTCCCAACAATTCCTGAATGTAAGAATCGATGTCTGCATCACTAGCTTCTTGTTCACCAGGCACAATGTCTACAGGTTCACCTTCGTTTACATTAAATGGTAGAGACCAAACGCGCCTAACTCCACCTTCTAAATTAGTTTGATTTTTGTTGTAAGGATAAGACTGGCTGTAACCACCTTGCACTCCCAACACCGCCGGGTTGTATGGAGCAAATGGCATAGGGCGTTTGCCAGCTCCAATTGGAAAGTCCGTATTGCTGCCGGTTTCAGCATTACCAACAGTGGCAAGTCGTGGATTGCCAGGACCTAGTGCATAGTTGTAGCCTTCAGTACCGTTTGTGACATAATCGCCGATAGGGTTGTTAGTATTTCTTTGCAGCTTCCAATATTCGTTAAAGCGAGGATGATGGTAAGATTCTTCGGCGTTATTATATGCCCCAATTTGAAACTGCGGATTTAAATTTACCCGTGGGAAAGTGCCAGGGTACTGAGGCGGAATGGTAGGATTATTTATTCGGTCGCCGTTTCCGGCATTACCAGCTTTGACATCAGTTGCCATTACGTAAGGTTTGGGCACAAAAGTATTCGTGTAAATCGACAATCCAGACATTTTGTTATACATGTATGCGAGATATTTAAATTTAATATATTCTTTCAATCATACACAAGTTAGTTGTTATTGCATTACCCGTGTTGTTGAACTGCAAAGTAAAATCAAGATATTGATCACTCGAAGCAAAAAAAGCAGAATTTGTATTACTGACGATGGATCCTTCAGGTGATCCATTGAGCGTGTAATCAAATTTGCTGTTCGACGCCATCAAACCAATGGCTGGGGTTGTCGTAGTAACATCACGGCAAGTAAAAATAACTTCCCATTTCCAACCGACGTCGCTTGCAGCTTGTAAGGTTATGGTAGACGTATTTAATATTCGTGCAGTGGAACCCTGTCCACGATTAGAGTAAACTCTTAAAGTTAAAGTGTCATTGGCAATAAATGTGCCAACTGTACCTGCAATCGTCGCCCTGAAACTAGCACCTGGAAACCATGGAACCTCGCCGCTAGCAGGAATTTCGACCCTTGGGGGATTGTTGCCTACCAAAGTACCAGCTGCGGGTGGTGGAAAGATTGTATTTGACAAACCGATACATGACAACTCGTTAGTTCCATTCACGGTAAGATCAGTTTTCAGTATTGTTCGTCCTGGCACCACAACTGTTGAACTAATGTCGCCGTCCACCGGGTCCGACAAGGTCAACGTGCTGGTGGGTTCGTCGTAGGTAAGTGCTAGCGAGTTTGTAGGCGCGTTGGCAAATGACAGCTCGTAAGGAGTTGTTTGAGACCCATCCCCATTCCCATTCCATTGCAATGGACCTTGAATTCCGGGGCCGTTAACATTCGGTCTGTCAATAAATCTCCAAGCGCCCGTATTTGTACTAAACCTATATGTCGGTTGCAACGGATTTGGTAAATTTTGCCCATCGTGAAAATTGGGGTCCCTTGTCGCAAATTGAAAGTATTGCACATTCCGTCCCACCACGGCATCGGGAACGCTATTGGTTACGGCGCTGTTGAGGGCAAATTCTGCTATGGTGTTACCAGTAGTGATGTCTCTAGTTTGTAAGGATACACCGTTGCTTTGCGTCGTATAAGCACATATATCTACTTCGCCCGCATTCAAACTTATTTCGGATTCGCCTATTAAGTTTGACCCTAGCATTTGAATATTTGCGGTTAAATTATTTGCCTGTCCTGGTTTAATTCTCATCGTCATATCTCCAGCGTTACTCGCCAAGTCCATATCAGCCAGAGAACTTATATCGACAACATTACCATCTATGGCTAACGGTCCGTTAAGAGCAGCGACGTTTACGCTACCGGCAGCGGACTCTATTCTTGCATTGGTACCACCACGCACAGTAGTTGTCCCAAGAACTGAATCGACTGTCACGTTGCCGCTACTGCTTGAATATAAAGAATTATTGGTAGACGCAGCATTAATTGTACTTCCATCTATTATTACATCTTCAGCGGCGACTACACCAACGTCTGCTGTAGTAGATTCAAGCAATGCATCATTACCTGATTGAATAGTTACCGGTCCGGTAGGAGCACTGACGTTTATGCTACCGGCAGCGGACTCTATTGTTGCATTAGTACCACCCCGCACAGTAGTTGTACCAAGAATGGAGTCTATTGTCACGTTGCCGTTATTGCTCGAATATGAAGAATTATTGGTAGACACGGCACTAATTCCATCTCCACTGACTACTACATCTTGATTGGCAAGAACACCAACGTCTGCTGTATCAGATATGACAGTAACGTCTCCTTCTTCAGATAAGATAGTTGCATCATTAACTGATGAAATTGTTAATGTATCTGGTTGTGTAATTGTATCAATAACAATATCTGCACCTCCTGGTGCTAATTTAAATGAAAGGACACTAGATCCTGCTTCATTGTATGACACATTTCCGTCTCCTGTCCCCGGCGTACCGCCACCCGTTGCGACAGCTCTCTGGTCCGTGAAAGGAGATGTGGATATTCCTTCCACAGCTGGTGCAAAATTAAGTGTTGGTATGAATGGCGAGTTGTTTGGTTGTGTATTAGCCATGTTGTATGTTATTACAAAAGAATATTATTCCATGTCTATATTTTTCTATTTTGTTTTTTACCGAGGCAAGTATGGTTGGTATTGTTGCATGTACGGTTGTGCCCGCGCCTGTACCGCAGCACCTACATTAAAATCTCCTGCCTTTGCACCTGCCCTAGATGCTTCGTATGCCGCCAAAAAGCGTGGGTTAGCTTTTAACTTTCCTCCTGAGGCGGCGTTTGCCGTGTTGAGGAACTTTCTTGCGATTTTTCCTGTTTTGCCGATGATTTTTTTGACTCTTTGGAATCCTGTTCCGAGTCGTTGTCCAAATTTCTTAGCGTTGGGTTTAGCCATTGTTCAGTATAATCTAAGATTTGATTTTTTTCTTCGTTAATTTTTGTGTTTTTTTCCTTGCGCGCCATCTTTAACTTCGTAATGTCTACTAATTCTTCCAATAGACTCTGCGTATAGTTTTCAGCCCGCATTCTTATAACTTCAATCCTACATGTAAGGCTCCAATTTTTGCGCGGTTCTATAAGTGTAAATCTTTCGTTGACTAATTGTAAACTTAAGTTGTCTAAATATTTATTTTGAATAATTGTAGCAAAGTTTGAATTAATGTCGTAAAAATACAAAACTGAAAATGGAGGACCTGATACGGGAATTTTGCCCAAAATGTTGCTTGTCGTAAAATCGTTTGCAATTCGTGTATTACCCAAATTGTCGCACGAATTGGCGATGGTGACATACAAATTTTGAACACCACCAGATACCGAAATGGGTACGTTTGACTGGCATTCCAACGTGTCGTTGGGTTGTACACCTAATTCGATAATGGTGTCATCTAAAAAGCCCATTATTTCGTTAGCGCTTTCAACAATATCTACGTCTGATTTTTCAAATACATCCTCGCGGTTAAAATTAAATATGACTGCAGGCGGAGTAGGAGGGATCGTTACACCTGACTTGGGAGTTACGATGTACCTTAACCCATTAATTTGCGGTACAAATGACACTTGGTAAATGTAATATTGTGAATTAAGATTTAGCTTCTGAGTCAGCTCTACAATAAAGGTGGCTAAATTATAATTACCAATTTCAAATTCAACAATTCTATCGTCCGATTCGATGACACCGCCGACTTCAGCTCTTTCCTCCACATAAAATTTATTGTTAAACGTTTCAGTTTGATAAAATGTGTATTCAATGCTAGCTTCTTGCATTGTAAGTCGTATTAGTTCGCCATTTTGTGGCTGTAGATTTACTAAATTATTGGGGAAAGTAAATTGTGGCGACCCAATTGATCCAGCACTTCTGGCTCGGGTGTTTAGGTAAAAAAGGATGCTTCGGGTTGTCTCATACACCATCTTTATAAGTTACAAGGACATATTTTTAATTGTAGTTTTCGTCTGGTTTATAAATGACTAAGGTAAAAGAAAGTTTCAAAATGTAATTTAAATCACGTCCAGGAATCGGTATCCCGTCTTGGTCCAACAATCGAAATTTTAGACGACCGTTGCTTAGTGCAAATGGATTGTTGCGCATTTCGTACAATATTGAATCCTTGTTTAGCACACGATCTAATGCAAAGGTTGCTTCCGTAGTTAATTGCGAATTTCCTAATGTGGGCGCGGCAATCAATGGGACACGCGCAAACATTTGTGTACTTCGTGACAAGTTCTGGTTGTCCTGTTCGGACCCGGCAGCAGTGTTGGTTTGACTGGAAAAGTCGATGTATGGTGCAAGTTGGTAACTTTCCATTTGCAAATACGTTGTTTTTGCCCAGTAATCTTGTAATTCATCCTGAGTTGTTTCGTTTGCGTTTGAAACACGCGGCTTCAACACAAAATTTTCAATGCCAATAAAGCAATTACCCGTCAATTCTTGCTGTGCAAGATCTACTTTGATGTCTACATCCGAGCCGACACCTACAGCTGCATCTATACTTGCGGGGGCTTTGTCACCAATGTTTACATAAACGCGAAAAATTGTACCGTTGTTCCACTCCATTATATACTAAATGTAGATTTTTTAAAGTTTAAGTTTTTATTAATAAATTGCTTTCTTTTCATCTTCTGTTAATTTTCGAATGGTCACGTTTTCTCTTGTAATTCCTTCTTTCTCTATGGTTTTGATGTCAGCTGTAGCTTCATAGTCGCCGCGTCTAATTGTCACCTTGTCGTCTGGTTCAAGTTGCTCGCCAAATTGCAACCCATACTTGTTGTATTTTTCCAACACCTTTGGGTCTGTCATGTCCTCGTAATCGCCTTTTTCGTGTACAGTAAAGGCATCTTCGATAATATCCCCATTTTTGTAATTCTTATATTCTTGCTCCCATTTCAAATGCCCGTACTTTTTTTTCTGCTTCTCCGTCAACTCTTTTCCAGCTTGCAACTTGGCTTCGACCTCCAGGTATTCCTTGTAATTGGGAAATTGTTGCGAAAAATCGATTAAACAATCAATCAACCATTCGGGCTTGTCTTCCAAATCAGGTTCATGTTTCTTGTAGTAAGCAATCGCCTCAGCCTTGTCCTTGAAGTAGTTTCCACTTTTCGGTCCCATTATAATGTTATTAAAGATTTTATTTGTTTTAGTCTATTTCTTCGTCCACCATTTCTTCTTGTCCCATTATATCGCCACGGTGTACATCGATTCGTTTGTTAAAATTTTTACGAAATCCTTTAGGTTCGGCGGCGTCTATATATAAGAAATCGTAAGGTTTGTCCTTTGTTGCGTACTCAAACAATTTCATAAATTCCTCTGGGGAATAATGCGAGTTCATGGTTTCCGCAAACTCCTTGATCATTTTTTCTGACTTGCAAGGAAACAACATCATGACACGACTGTTCAGTCGAATGCTTCGAGGGCACAATTTGTAAGCCTGTACCAAGTTCAGGACCGACATTTTCAAATGCCTATTTTTCATTTGCAAATTGGTCAATTCCCCAATGCTGGTCGTGTAAATAGGGGTGCTTGCCATGTCGTCTATAATCAACATGGAGGTTGGCACAATTTGAACAGGAAAGTAAGCTTCGTCGTTGGGATCGCAAAAGTCATACCTTAACAAATAGTCCAATTTTGGAAAGCCGTATATTTGGTCTTCCATTTTGTGCATGCCTTTGCTGCGCCTCATCCACTGAATGGCTTCGTTGTAGACTTGGGTGTAACGTTTCCATTCTTCGTACGATATAAGGCGCTCTCGTTGGCGGTTGACAATCTCGCCAATCAAGCCATGGTGGTAACAGCTATGCTCCTCGTCAAAATCAATTTTAAGCCTGTCATATTTCTTTTCAGCGCGTTGCTGGCGCTCTTCATCGTAACACCCGGTCGGGGAAATCAAAATAAAGATGTTGTAATACGGTTTGAGCTTGTTAATTAGATTCAAGGTTGCATTGGTTTTACCACTGCCCGAAGCGCCTACACTTAAAAGACTAAAAAACCCTTGCGGCAAATTCTTAGGTATATCCATTTTGTAATCATCTACAACCTGTATTTCATTGTTGTCCAAGCCATTAATGTACTCTGTTTCGTATACTGCCATATATATACTTAGTCGATTAAATTTTCGCCTAAGTTTTTTTTGAGTACTCGGTCGTAACGACCGAATTTGTCCAACATGGTAGTGCGCGCCGTACTATCCTTTTTGTTCCGCCACATTTGGTACTGGGCTCTTAAGTATGCACACATATTGGCGACAAACTCATTTTCTGTTGTCCAATCGTACTTATAACACAACAGTGACAACAGTATGATTTCGCAGCTGCACTTACCTGTCTCGGGGTGCAAACGTTTGCCGTAATCATAGCTGTTTCGAAATTGCCGAACTTGATTTTTCAATTTGTATACACTTTGCTTGGGCTTGACAACCATTTCCCAGTCGTGGTCGCTGTTTTCGAATGCACAAGTCCAGGACTCCTGCAGCAATTTCATGTACTCGTCTCCATCGTCCAGTCCAGGACTCGATGACCAATCGAACATGTAGTCTGACTCGTAAAAAACATCGTCTATGTATTCCGATTGTTCAATTGCGTCCAACAACAGGTCCATGTTTAAGCCTAGGTAGAAATTTGGTTGTGCATCAATCATTCTTAGAGTTAAAATTTTAATGTATAAATTCTACACCGGTACTTGTCATGCATGCACAATTTGGGTCTTGGTCTACTTTGAGCAATGTGATTGGTCAATGGTCCACGTCAACCATTCCGTGCGACACTGCAAACATTTTGGAGTCTGACCGTTTTTTTGAGCAAAGGTGAGAATGCAAGCAAGACAATTTGTGTGTTTGCACTCACCGTTGACCGGCACGGACGTTTCACTCTTTTTCTTGTGACCCATGCAGGTCATGCCCATGCCACTTTCGCTCAGGATGACGCCTGGTGTATAGAAGATGTCTGCTTCCAGCTCTCTTTTTTGACGGGCAGCTCTTTTCTTGGCTTTTTCCTCTTCGGACACCTCGTAGGGCTTGTATGCGTCTGTTTTGATGACGGGGCGAGACGACAGCGGTCTTGGAGTCAAGTCCTGTCCAATATCATTCTTCGGGTCGTTTTTTTGACGCTTCGATAAAGTATCGCTGTAAGCCGAAGTGCTGTTGCTTTCAGTTGATGGAGAGGTGTTGTCGGAGATCTCGGAGACGACTGGACTGTCCTCAATCCTCTTTCGCTTGTCTGTTTTGTCAGGCGTTTTGACCGCATCTTTGACCTCATGGGGTTTTTTGCTTGCCGGAGCAGCCTGCATAACCTTGTGAAGGTCGAACTCCTCAGTCATATCGCATGTGAACCAGTATCGCTTGCCATTTGAAGTAGCATAGGTCCGGCGCCCTTTTGTGATGCGCGACACCTCTGAAGGGGTGACCTTTAAAGCTGCCCCAGCTGCTGCTTGAGATGTGTAAATGCCCACCAGCTTTGGTTTTTTGAAAAAGGGCTCGTCACTGTTGCCAATATGCATAGCCTTGACGGACTTTTTCACCCCACCGTTGCGCTTTTTGACAGGAGCAGCAGAGGAGGCGAACAAATCGATGTCGGGGTCTTTCTCCTCCTTGGGTTTTGGTGCCAGCTTGTCCAACACCGATGTGTCAAGGGCGGACTCTGATTTCGTTTCCTCATCAGAAGTGTGGATATCCAGCACGCTTGAGGACGCAATATCGACATCGACAACAGCCAGGTTGCATGGACCAAACTCTGCTTCGCGAGCATCTTCCAGTTTCTTTTGCAGAGCTTCCTGATGGGCTTCGCGTTTTTGTTCCACATGCCTGTTCATCTGCTCGACGACCTCGCGTTCAGCTTTTTCCAAAAACACGTTGCGCTTGTTCATGATGGTTTGAAATTTCTTTTTCAATGTTTCAGCTTCGTCGTCGGAATCACTTTCACTGGAGCTTGTTCCACTCTCGACCTCGACTTTCTCAGGCTCGGCTTCATCGTTGTTCGTATCATCGTTGGTGTTTTCCACTTGCGTTGCAGGGTCCAGCAGGTCCTGGCTCTCATCGGCAAGCTCCTCTGGAATGATGTCCTTTGGAGCCACGACCTCGGCAGGGGTGGCGACCTTCTCAACCTCTGGGCTGGCGATCGCCTCGAGGACTCGCAGGGTATTGTCGTCCATGTTGACCTCGATGTGCTTCTTGTTGGTGTACAAGATGATTTTGTGCGGCTCGTCGACATCCTGCATCATGAGAACCCGGTTCTTTGCAAGAGGTGGGACATTGAGAGAGCTGACGGACTCGGGGGTGTTGAAGACAGACATCGTTGGGGACAGTTGAGGCAGTTGTGTGAACAATGGTTGTGTGAGTGTTGGTGGGTGAGGGGTAAGGGTGGGTGGGGGGCGTTGGGCAAGAAAGTGGTGGACAAGGCAAGACTGAGTCGGAGTAGACCGGTTTGGACCAATCATCACATCTTATTAAAATGTGATGATTTGATTGGCTTAAAATCACATTACTTCAAATATCATAAAAATGGATCTTGCTTGCGATTTATCCCGTCCACTCGATTTTAAACCAGTCAAGCTCGCCCCACACACCATTATTGATTTTTACCCTCCCTCACCATGTTCTCGCCTGCAAAATCCTCGCCCTCGCAAGCGTCCGAGAACTCTCTCGCACTCAGCCCTGGTGGAACCGAGAGCGACTTCGACATGGACCTCTTCGACAACGAGTGCTCCACATATGAGTGTGAACGACTTGACTGTGTCATCGAGCCCCCGCCGCCGCATATTCAGCAGTCCATCTCCAAGCAGCAGGTTCAAGACGCTCTCGCAATGGTCTGCGGCATCCACGATGACAGAAACTTGTACTTTCCATTCGATCGACACAACGCCAGACTCTCGTTCGTCGCGCAAATGCACCTCTACCCTTTTGGACATCTGGGCAAAGGTTTCTGCGGGATTTGCAACATATTTATGGGGTGGCAAACGGTGAAGTACTATTGCAATGGCACTGCGTGTTGCGCAAACCACATTCGCTACACCTACCAGACAGGCAGTCCTCACAACAAAAGGTGGTACTTACCTGCATTGATTGGGCTGGGCAATCCATTTTTTAAACGCATCACCGATGTCATCTACTTGGACGAGCACGACTGCCCCATCATTCAACGCATCTACATGGTCAAGAATCAAATGTGGGTGCCATTGGACTCACTCGAGGACGGCATCGACGTCTAGGTTGTCCATGATGTTGTAATGTGTGTACAAGGTGCCCAATGCAGTGCCGCGTTGCTTTGACAGATTTTCAATTGCATGAAATTGCTTGTTCTCAATCAAGTGCTTGACCAATATTTTGGCGATGCGACCTTCGCCATACTGTTTGATGCTGTCCTTCCTAGCTCGCGTGTTCATGTAGTTGTCCGTGGGCTTGGTCCCATCCCGTAATGCAAATAAATAAGCACCATTTTTCAAATTCAAATTGTTCAGCTCTGCTTGAAAGCGCGGGTCCTGGACTGTAATGACCTTTGGTCCGTAGTTTTTTTGGGTCTTGTACTCATTGATGTAGAGCATTGCTTTGGGCTTCTTTGCCTTTGGGTTATACACGATGGCGTTTTCATTACTCTCCTGTCCGGCACGGGTCGTACGAAAATGGCGCAGGTTGATGTCCTTGTTGCGCAGTCCATGGCGACAGTACAAATAATTCATAATGTACTTTCGCCCCTGCAAAACGTCCAATTCTTTTAATAAATCGTCATAACACATAAGGCATTCATTGTTACTTTTTGCTTTCTCTTTGCGGTGACTGCGAATAATTTTCTTTTGCGCATCGCGGTATTCTTCCAACTTGTCCGAGCAAACATTAAAGTGCCGGCGCAAACGCAGCAGTGCAAACGCCTTATTGGACCGGGTGTTTGGGTTTTCAATCGAGTTTAAAAATTCTATTACCGGTTCGTCTGATTCTTCCAAAAAATTTAAATGGGGCGCCATTTGCCGCAATTTTTGACAATATTCTTTTTTTGTCGAATCGGTGACATTCTCCAATTCTGTCTCAAATTGTTCGATAAGCTTCAGATTTTTATCAACATTTTCTGAGGAATTCATGATATTATATTCCTATATGTATTCCTCTAAGTGGTTAGGGGTCACAACCCAATTACATAGAGAATTGCGAAGTTTATCAACATTAAAATGAGCACTGAAGATATCAAAATGCAATTCACGGAGCGGCTGGATAAACAACGGTGCATGAATGTTTTAGCCATGTCGCAGAAAGACTTTAAAAAGACCTTCTTTACAAAGGACGACGATCTGCAATGGGACACATACTATTCTCAATGCAGGGCCTACATTCGATCCGCGCTATCCAAAAATGGTGCTGTCAAACGCACCTATGCTTACAGCAAACACAACAAAATGGGACGGCGGTATGTGCAAGGCGGCATGGGTCTACAAACGATGCAGAGCAAATTGCGCAACTATTTGTGCGGTACCATTTATTACGACTTGGACATGGTAAACTGCCATCCGCGCCTGTTGGCATGGGTCTGCAAGGAACACGACATTGTTTGTCCTTTACTTGACCAATACGTAGCAAAGAGGGATGACTGTTTGAAATCGCACGAGGTTACCAAATTGGACATGCTTATTGTGATGAACACGGACGAAATCAAGGAAAAACGCAAAAATCCTTACCTGACAGCCTTTGCATATGAACAACAGACCATTAAAAAGGAGCTGTGTGCAAAAATGGACTTGAAATTAGACAAAGGCAACAATCCTATGTCCAGTGCAATGTCTCGAATGCTGTGCAAAATGGAAAACCAAATTCTTGGCGAAGCCATGGAGTTTTTCAAAAATGGATATGGCTCGGATGTACCCATGTTTGACGGATGGTACATACAAAAATCTGTATTCAACAACGACGACGCACAAATGAAACAAGGATTGAAAAAATTAAACGACTCCATGGACGAGACCTTTAACGGGTATGTTCAATTCGTGTGCAAAAGCACCGACACAGGAGTCGAGCTGCCAGAGTCAAAGGGCTTCCAAGAATACGCCGATGTGAAGGAAAAATTTGAAGAGACTTACTTTCAGACCATGTACCCATTTTGCTTTTGGAAGTCAGTCCTGAACTCAGATGGAATGGTCGAATACCGGCAATTGCGTATTGGCGAGTTTCAAATTGAATGCAAGCAGTTTCCAATCATTGACTACAAGGGCAACGGCGACCAATTTGAAACTGACATATTTGAAAGATGGATTTGTGACACAACCCGGCGCAAATACGAATGCACCGATTTTTTCCCGTATGGCAAGTATACAAAATGTCCGTCACATGTTTTCAACACATTCAACGGTTTTTTGATTACAAAAAAACCGGTACCTTGTGATTACCGAGAGGTCGACATTGGCGACTTTTGCACATTGGTTCGCAATTTGTGTGGCAATGATTTGAAAATGACCGAATACATGATCAAGTATATCGCACAAATGTTCCAGCATCCCGACGTGGTGACCGAAATTATTGTGGTCTTCAAGTCCTGGCCGGGGTGTGGCAAGGATTCACTTGTTCGTACGCTACAAGCATTGATGGGGACTCGTCATGTTGCCACCACTGGCGACCCGCAACACTTGTTCGGCAATTTCAACGGTATTTTGGAAAACAAGATTGCCATGTTCATGAACGAACTCCAAGGGCGTCATGGTATTGAATACGAAGAAAATATGAAATGCTTGAGTACCAGCCAGCACAACATTATCAATAACAAACATGACAAGACCATTACGCAGAAAAATTGTGTGCGGCTTTTCATTAACTCCAACGCCAATGGCGGTGGTGTCAACATTCAAGCAAATGACCGTCGATATGTAGTGTGCCAGTCCACCACAGACCTTGTCATTCGCCAGGCTGACAAGGAGAAGAGTCGCAAAGCCGAAGAGTATTGGGACCGATACTACAAAAATCTGCAAGATTACAATTGGCAGCGGTCGTTATACGAGTTCTTGATGAGCCGCGATTTGACTGATTTCGATCCGCGCAAAACTCCCAAGTCCGAATTACGCGAAGCCATGCGAGAGAAAAACATTCCAGCGTTGCATTTGTACATGAAGCTACTCATGGAAACAAGAACCCAATGTGACAAGGGCTACAAATATGAAAATTTTGTGCCTTATGAATTGGCAAAAAACTGCAAGCGACCCGGAAAAGTGCACCTTATCAAGCCGCGCGAATTCTTGCAACTGTACAACGACTTCTTGGAAAATGATTTACAAGCAGAATACAAAATTAAGTCAAGCAAATTGAAGGAACTGCTCATTGACCAATTGGGCGACGGGTTTGAAGGTCAAAAATGCGTGGTAGCCGAACACGGGGTCCAACAACGGTACCTGGCTTTTCGCATGGATAAAATCGAAGCCATGTTGGCAAATTTTGTATTTACCGAAAAAGATGACATGATTGAAATGACCGAAGCCTTAAAGGCGGCGGTGGTAGCACCTAGATTCAAACCGTCTACTGTTGACCCTCGGCTGTAAGCCATAATGACATAATGACACTTTTTTGTCATTATGAAATAGTTTTCTGAAAATGAAAATTTTAAAATTATATATTTCAAAAACCATTCTAAGAAACGTAATTTGAAACTTGTTATTTGTCATTTTGTCATTATGACGGGAAGACGGCGTCCATTAAATATTGCCTTCGAATTTCAGCCAACTTTCTCTGATATTTTTGCTCGACAGCTTGGTCGTGCGCCACGTTGTCTATCTTCTTTTTTATTTCCGTTGGGTGCGGCACCGGTGGCGGTGGCGATGGTGCGCTGCGCTCTTCCGGCGCAGGCTTGGTTGGCTTTGGCTTGTGTGCCTTAGGTCTTTTCTTATATACTATTTCGGGCGAACTCTCTTCGCTGGAACTGCTGTAGTATACCACCTTTGGTGGTTTTTTAGTTTTTTTTGACTTGCGAACATACTGAACGGGTTCTTTCTCCTCTTTACCGTTAACGTCTACCGTTTTTGTCAGCGCATTCAGTTCTGCCTGCACTCGCTCCTCTCTTTCTTTCAGTTTAAGCTCCTTCAACTGCTTTTCGCTTTTCTTAAGTGCTGCGTTACGTTCTCTCTTCAGCTTAAGCGACTCGTTAGCCTTTGTGCGAGCCTTCGCGAGATTTTCCAGTTGTTTTTCGCTCATTTGTCGTTTAGGTTTTGCAGGTTTTATAGGATTTTGTACATGTTCCTCGTGATCTGACATTATCTATAATTATCTATAAGAAAAAAAATATTTAAATAATTTTTTCATTGTTAAAGGTATACAATGTCTGTTATTCCACAAGTATATAATCAAGGTACCGGATTAATCGGAAGTGCCGTTGAAGGCAATCAATTGCCGGAAAACGTGCAAAATTTAGTGGTTGACCAAACACTTACTGTAATTGGGACGACCCAATTAAATGGCGATGTCCAATGCAATTCGGATGTAAATGTTGACGGGACATTGACTGCCGGCGATATAGTTGCAGACAATGTTACGATAGGTGACTTAACGACCCCCTTAATCACAACTGAAAGGTTGGTCGTAACAGACAACACTAATGACGATAGTGAAGTCACAAAACAAGCACCAAACGGGGAACTAACCATTACCAGTAATCCCGGTATATGGTTTTATGCCAACAATGAACCCAACCCAAAGTTACGAATAGAAAATAACATGATTTTTACGGCTAATCAGCTAATTACTTACCGAAACACCGCTTTTAACTACGAAAACGGCCTTGATCAAACTGTAAACAACAGTGATCATCTAATAACGTTTATAGATCAAAACAACCCTAATGTGGGGGATAGACGTTTTAAAACAAACGACGACTTATCCTACAACCCGTCCACAACACAACTAAAAACACCACAATTGGAAGTCTCTGGACCAACATTTTTACTAGGCGACCTTACCATTGACCGCGTGTTTAGTTCTATTAATCGAGATTGTCCCATCTTATTTCAGGATACACAGGCTCCACCTGGCGACGGAAGAGTAAAGCAAACAACTAATTTTAAGTTCAGACCAAGTGACAACACATTAATTCTAGACGGCGGAGGGCGCATGGAGTGTGTAAACGGGTCTGACATTAGATTAACTGGACAAACTGGTAATTATGGTAATTATATAGTCGAGTGCCCAACGTCCACTAATACAAATGAAACGTTTGGAGGACTAAATTTTGCCCAATTGGGCAGTATTAGAGGTTTTCAAGTAAATAATAATAACAGGGTAATAAGAATTAGAAACAATGCGGCAACTGGTATTCTTGACAGTATTGAAGTAGGACCGGCCCGTAATTATTTCAATTGTATTGCGAATGGTGGACATATTTTTGCAACCGGCGGTACTGAATATGTTAAAATAACTGATGAAGGCATTGAAACTTCTAATGGGGCTACGGTATTTTCAGAATCGTTTACCAGTACCACAACCCAATTTCGAAAGATTAAACTACCAACAACTGCCCCCAACATAGGAGATTACCTTAGATGGGGTGGCTTTGGAAATGGTTCAGCAAGTAACCCCTATCAATTAATCTGGTCACCATAAGGTCCTTCCAACGGTCAAAATAGTACTGTAACATTGGTAAATTATTCATATATAAATTTTGTGCAACACATGTATAAATGGCTAATCACAAACGACGTCGTCGCCGCCAACGTGTTGGACGAGATCTCCAGCGCGCTGATGCTACCAAATACGCTTTAAGATGGAACACCACACAGCGCCTCATTAGTAAGGCGCAAAATGCTGGCTTGGCTGTCAACACTAATGTTTACAATAGGATACAAGATAATTTTAACAAACTAGCGCAATACCAGCGACTCGGCGTAGACCCGCGCTTTATTATTGATCTGGAAGCGGAGAACAAAAAGCTAATGCGTAACTTATTATACATGCCCCGTGATGAAGGTAGTGAATTAGACTTTAGTCAGGAAGAGTCTTCATATGAACCAGAAGTCGTAGATTCCGTACGAGAAGATTTAGGTCAACGCTTTGAGGACGCTGACGCACGTGGAAGCATGATTGATGTGGACCCACAAACACCCGTCCCAGCTGGAACACCCGTCGCCGATCCGGTTGTTGATGCACAAGAATTCCAGACACCTGTACAAACCGTCGTACCGTTTTTAGAAGAAGATGATGCCGAAGAATTACCACGAGCCCCTGTCACAATTGCACCTACACCAAAACCAGTCGATCCATTTGCAGCACAAGAATCGCCTATTCCTGATTATGACTCTATCACATTCGAAAATGTTGGTGAAGAAGAAAAGGATGATGAGCCATATTTTGGGAGCGGAGCCGAAAGTGGTTATGAAGGTGAAGCGTCATATCTTGAACCGGAACGTGAAAATATGGAAAAAATACAAAAAATAAAAAGCGAACTTGCTGCTCTGAAAGAGGGTAACCAAAACTTGATGGGCATGTTTCGATATTATAGTCAAGGGCTCGACGATTCTTTACAAGGGGCTATCGACGATTCTTTACAATCATCCAATCCTAGTCAATTTGGCATGGGGCAAGTGGTACAAGAACATAATGCTGCCTTATATTCTCCATATGATCTCGGTCCAGACTTTACCGCGGGACAAGAACAAATGAGAGAGCTAATGAGCGATATGAGCGCTCCATCGCGTGAGAGCAGTACAAATCCAAATTTTGACCTGGCTACGCCAAAAGGCTTTGTAGACAGTAGCGAAGATGGTACTGTAAGGGCATCAATCTTTGTTGATTCAATTATAGATGCTGCCACTCTACAGCCACAATCACTGGAAGATAAAATTAATCAAAGCATCGATGACCAAGAGAGAGAGGACGAAGAACCTGACACTTCATTACGACGTGAAACCATAGAAAAAGATTTAGGTCTTACGGATGAAGATTTTAAAAAACCTCCTATAGATTATTCGGAGCCAGTACGACGAAGTGAAAGGACTACAAAAGGAGTACCGCCATCTCGTCTCATAGAAGAATAGAATCTTAAAGAAATGGGGCGTGTGTAAAAATAATCATGCAAAAAATGGAAAAATTGATTGCAGACTCGACATCGTTGGTGTTTGACAATAAAGAGAAAATTGACGAAGGAGATTACTTACAATTGATGAATAACTTAAATGAAATGTACAAATTAAAAGACGTTTCTGTAAAACCAGTCGCAATAGCTCGTACGATACCAACAATACTAAAAGCTTGGATTTTAAACAAAAAAGGTTCTACATACTCGGGTAGTCTTTCTACCAACGATGGCGAACTTTATTCTTACAATCTTTTGATAGGGTACACGAGTTTTCACCAACACGAGTTTACAAAATATGTGATGAACCATACAGCCAAGGGCTTGGGATTTGTATCTCAAACTACCAGTACACATGTAGGCAAATGCATTAAATTTTGCGAAGATCATAATGTGCTACATACAATTATTAATGAATAATACGCGGTAATAAAGACCAAAATATATAATTAGTATAATAATGTCAAGTAAGCCAAGGTTTGATTCTGTCGTATTTTACAAACCCAATGTGTGGATACCTCCTAACAATAAAGGTTTGCAGCTGTACTTAGAGCAACATCAGCTGGACAAAATTATAATTGATTTTAACTTCAATCAATTTGAATTCAATCGCACATTACGTAAATTATACGAAATGACTGCGACGGCCATAGCAAAGATGTCTGACCTAGAACAAGAAGAATGTAGCCAGTCGTTCTTTGTATACCTTATATCTGACCCCAGGCGAGACATTGGCGCATACTTGCGCCCCTTATTATCATATTTTCATATGTTGGGGTATTTAAAGTTCAAAAAAAACATATATAATGATAATAAGCAACAAGTAGTTCGCTATAGGGTTGTGTTTCGCAACAAACGCAACGAAATAATCAAGGTTAAACAATACAGCAGTTTAGCCCAGTTAAGTGACGACATTGGTAAGAAAATGACATCACTTCATTATCAACTTTACAAGCTTTAACGCTTCTTTCCATTCTTTTTCTTTTTCGGTTTGTAACCCGCCTTACCAGCGGTATATGCTTTTCTGGCTTCCCTTAAACCAGCAAGAATCGCTCGACGATTTTTATATGCTCTCGTTGCAACACCTTTAACAGTTCGACCGGACTTTTTTTTCGCACCTTTTTTTGCACCGTTTTTCGCAGGCATGGTATACTACAAGACGTCAAATTAATTTTACCATTTTTATTTGGTTTTTTTATACCACTGCTTCGTCAGTATTTGATGAATTTCTATTAGGCAGTTGCAAATCTGTACTGGAATTACCCCTGTTCGAGGTACTAACATGTAACCTTTCACCACAGCAATGTGACTCGCTTCTTACACGCATTCGGTATATTTTGTATGCCACTGCGGCTAGCAACAAGGATAAAGCTCCTTCCAAAGTATATGTCGTAATTTGGTCTGCACTCTCCATATACAATACCCAATTATATTATTTTTACCAATCTTCGCTCGAACCTAAATCAACAGAAGATTCGCCATCAGTCTCGCTATCCGTAAATACCTCCTCGCCACGTGCGCGCATTTCCTGCAAGACCTCGTCTCGCGTACGTAAATTGTGGTGTTCATGTTTCAAACACCAACTGTAAACAAGAAGGGCACAGTACCCCACAACACCAATGAACAAGACAACGGCTGAAATTATCGCAGTACACATTATGATGAATTTGATTGTGTTCATATGTATATATTATGGTTAGATTATTATAATGGTTTGTTTGGTTTTGCAATGTCAGGACCAATGGTAAAGTGCAAGTAACTCATGAAAGGATAGTAACACATGTTGTAATCGACGGCGACCTCGGAGAATGCCCCAATGGGGAACCCGCTCATCCCAGGATATGGCGCGGGGCACTCGCAGTGTTTGCTGTCCGCGTCCAGATACCACACCGGGTAAACAGATCGCGAATCGCAGGCAATCAAATACCCTTTGCCGTTCAGCTCCCCGCCAAATGCTTGAATGTCCAAGAGCTTGTAGCCATGCCAATCAGTTCCCCACCCGTCGTTTTCGTATTCGTCGTGGTGGTCAGCTCTAAAGAAGTAGTTACGCATTCGCACTTCTTTAGCAAAAGCTTTGTCGTCAGTCTCATCGATGTTGTCAATAAGATGATTCAATTTGAAAGAATTCGGGGGTCGAAAGAATGTATGGATGTCCTCAAGATAGAGTCGTCCAGTAATGGGACACTTGCTGAACGGTTCAGTCCTCTTTTCCAATGCGGAGTTGTATACACGGAGCACATTGGCGTTGAAATCAGGCAGGAAATATCCACTTTTGTCCTCATCATCTTTTTTGACAGGAATTCGGAATGCCACGCGAAAAAAGCGATGTCCCACAAACTCTCCAATGTGCCTGCGCACGCCGACGTCCAGATCCATGAAACGAATGAACCGAGCCCTGCGCAACTCGGGAGGCAAGGTCAAGCGTGACTCCCTCGCCTCCCGGTAAGCGGCGCGAACGTGTTTGAGCTCCGAGAGTTGGATGACCTCTTGGAACAGGTCGTCTTCGGTGTTCCACTCGTCTGTGTCGTAGTCGGACATGGTGGGGGTGGTGGAAAAATGGATTGTGATTTTTGCCCAATTGGAGCGCCCCTCAATACTGTCACGGTTGTCCTGTTGCCGTCCTGTTGCCGTCCTGTTGCCATGGATTTTGATTGGATGAACGAAATTTTCTGGCAACCAATCAAAATGCTCCCCCCTACTCAGTCCTGGACCCCCCCAGTCAGTCCTGGACTCACTTTCCAATTTACCCCACACACCACACCCGCACCCTCCCCACAGAAATGGCTCGCAGCAAGGTCATCGGCAAGCACCATCCAGGCAGGCATCTGCCCAGGACTCACAAGTCCAGGACCGACAAGCCCAGGACCATCGACCTGTCAAAGCTGACCTTCCCAGGGTTCTTCATCACCAACTCTGAACTGTATCAATCGGACCGCTTCCCCAAGTATCTCAAATACAGGCGCAAATATTTGACCTTCAAAACCTGTTCTCTCCAAGATTTAGAGTAGCAAATAAAGCATTAATATAAATCTTTTTATATGGTAATGACATATTTGGAGCTTTTACCTGACGAGCTGTACCGTGAACGCATAGCCAAGCTTTTGTTTGCAGACGTTTTGCACCAACTAGAGTACGGTCATGGTGTGCCTGTGTATCCAATTGATTTTTATTACTGCTTTTGTTCAGGCAACAGCGATTACGTACGTTCCAGATACTTAAACACCAAATGGCGAGAGGTGAAGGGAAACTTGAAGGGACCAAACAGTCTGCGCACCCGTGATTGGTACAAACTGTTGATGGATTTAGAACGCCCAACTGTGTGGACAAGCGCTGTGCACGGATGGAAGGTGTACAGTGTCCGCCGCTGGCAGGCGATAAATGCAAATGGACAGCTAATGGGTGGTTTATATTGGAACAGTACTTACGAAAAGCCGCATTTATCTATGGCAGGGTGGTGCCGCCTTTCAAATACTTTAAGTATGGACGCTTATGATGCCTGCCATAACTCACAACGCCTACTATGTAGAGGAAAATTAATTAGACAAGTGTCTTGGAATAATGTGACATGCGATTATGACGATTATAACGAATATACAAATTTGTTTTAAGTCTACAATTAATATTATTTTTTTTTTATTGTACATATATATATGGTTAAAAAACGAGCAGTATTAACACAATTATCTGCACCAACAGGTCCCGTAATTGCCCCAACCCCACAAGCACCGCCAGTAGTAAAACGTTTTCGCCCTGCTGGAGATATGGGTAGACGCTTAGGCTATGCAGCACGGAAGGCTCAAGCACGATCACGAATCTTAGATCCGCTTTTATATGGTGATATAAGGTCCCGTATTCGAGGAACCGCCCCAAAAAACAGTGCAGTAACATATGTGGGTCAGCCCCCTGCACCTAAGTCTCCACCTCCTACCTCAAAGTCTAGGTCAACATCAAAAGCG
>Ga0070746_10000655_pt1 | contig 20671 bp, 8 predicted proteins | sample VirMetDEL_Mar_21_FD_77016 | JGI IMG/M metagenome (GOLD analysis project Ga0070746, IMG submission 77016) | Aqueous microbial communities from the Delaware River and Bay under freshwater to marine salinity gradient to study organic matter... | ecosystem: Environmental > Aquatic > Marine > Coastal...
CTCGGTCCTTTTATTTATTAATTTTATTATATATTATATTATGGCAAAAAAACAAAAAACACAAGAGGTAGAGGTACCTGTTGTTGAAACTCCAGTAGTTGAAACACCAAAACCTAAAAAAGTAGAACCTAAAAAACCAAGTTGGGAAATAAAAGATAGAATTTACAATTTAAACTCAAGAAGCAAACCTATATCATACATGCTAAAAAGCTCAAACGTTTACTGGTTTGATGAAAAAAAAGGTTATGAAAGAGAATTAAAATATTGTGAAAACCAAAGAACTCCATTTGTTGACGAAATGAAAGGAGACCAAAGATTATCTCACGTTATATTTAGAAACGGTACTTTGTTTGTAGAAAAAGAAAAAACAGTTTTACAAAAAATGTTATCTTTATACCACCCACACAGAGATAATATCTATTCAGAGTACAAGCCTATTGAAGAAGCTGCTAATGACATAGAAATATTAGAGTTAGAAGCTGATGCAATATTAGCTGCTAGAGACATGGATGTAGATACTGCAGAAGCAATACTACGTGTTGAGAAAGGCTCTGAAGTGTCTAAGATGAGTTCTAAAGAACTTAAACGTGATTTATTGCTATTTGCTAGAAATAATCCTTCTTTGTTCTTAGAATTAGCCACTGATGACAACGTTCAATTAAGAAACTTTGGTATTAAAGCAACAGAGCTTGGTGTTATTAAGCTAAGTTCAGATCAAAGAAACTTTTTATGGGGATCAAATGATAGACCTATAATGGTAGTTCCTTTTGACGAACACCCATACACTGCTTTAGCACATTGGTTTAAAACTGATGAAGGTATGGAAATATATGCAAATATAGAAAAACGATTAAATTAATCAAACTGTAGAAGCGGTCGCTCTACGGGGCGACTGCAAACTACAATAAAGAAATATGGTAAATATAGACGATGTATATCAAAAAGTTTTAGCAATAGCTAATAAAGAGCAAAGAGGTTATATAACTCCGCAAGAGTTTAATTTATTTGCTGACCAAGCTCAAATGGATATTTTTGAGCAATATTTTTATGATATAAACCAGTTTAATAGAATTGCTGGTAATGACACAGAATATGCTGACGTGTTAACTTTATTAGAAGAAAAAATATCTATATTTAAAAACATTAAACTACTAACCTACGTAGATCCTTATTATCAAAAACCTAAACAACTTTATAGAGTTGGTACTTTAGAAACAGGGTTTGGCCAAATAGAACAAGTTACTCACAAAGAGTATTTAAATATTAAGCTATCACCACTAGCAAAACCAACATTAAAAAGAGCTGTGTACATTGATTCTCCAAAAGGCTTTAGAATTTACCCTACCTTCACAAACAACGTGCAATGCCACTACATAAGAAAACCTAAAAAAATTAATTGGGGTTATGTTGTTGTTGGTGATCACGCGCTTTATGACGCTACAACTTCTATAAATTTTCAATTACACCCATCAGAAGAAACTAATTTAGTTATAAAAATATTAGCTTTAGCTGGTGTTGCCATAAAAGATCCAAGCTTATATAAAATAGCTGCAGGAGAAGACAATAAAAATATTCAACAAGAAAAAGCATAACACATGGGATTACTAGACGGTATTATACAGAAACAAGATCCAGTAACAGGCGCTGGTGAACTTATTGATTTAGGTTTAAATGCAAAAATATATTACGAAGGACCTGATAGTGTTCAGCAAAGTGGTAATGCTAATTATGGTAATTATCAATTTTTTTCGCTAGAAGACATTATAAATTCTTTTTTAGTGGCTTATGTAGGTAGCGACAAACTAATAAGCAAAGTTAGTAGAACTGATGTTGCTTTTCACGCTCAAAGATCTTTAGCTGAATTAAGTTTTGATACTTTAAAATCAACAAAATCTTATGAGCTAGAAGTACCTGCAACACTAACTTTACCACTACCACAAGATTACGTGCATTACACTAGTTTGTCGTATGTTGATGATGCTGGTATAAAAAGAAATATATATCCAACAGGTAAAACTTCAAACCCAGTTGCTTATCAACAAAACACAGATGGTAGTTTAAAGTTTGAAGATAACGTTTGGAAAGATTTAGTTACAGGTTTATATCAAGAGTATGGTATTACAAGATCTTATGATTCTTTTGGTAATCCAATAGCGTCTGAAACACATTACACTGCAGAAAGTTCTTTTAAGTCTAAAACTCCTTTACCTAAATTTGTCAAAGAAACAAGAGTTAGCGTAACAGGTGATACTCGTGTTAACCCGGGTAACGGAAACAACAATACTAATTATATTTTTTACGGAGGTGGTGGAACACTTGATATGAAAATATTATTTCATGGTGATTACCCAGACATAGAAGTTGGCCAATCAGTGTTTGGCCCTGGTATACCTATAAATACTACTGTTTCTGCTGTTTCTGAAACTACAACTGGTAACTATAGAGGTACTACAATAACTATTACAAACCCAGATTATGAAGCAGACTTACTGTTAGACACGCCTACTGGTACAGCTGGAAGACCTTTGAACAACATGGTGCCAGGAACTGAAGTTATAGTTGTAGATTTAAACAGACAATCAAAAGCTTGGCAAAACTACAAATCTCACACTTCTTCATCAACAACAGCAGATAAATACGATGATGAAACAAGATGGATTGCAGAAGGTCAAAGATACGGTATAGACCCTCAACACGCGCAAAATAATGGTTCTTATTATATAGATGATAATACTGGTTTAATACACTTTAGTTCTTTTTTATCTAGCAAGACTATTGTATTAGATTATTTAAGCGATAGTCTTGGTACTGACTCTGAAATGAAAGTTCACAAGTTTGCAGAACAAGCAATGTATATGTGTATAGCATATGCAATATTGTCAACACGAGCTAACGTGCCAGAGTATGTGGTAAGAAGATTTAAAAAAGATAGGTTTGCAGCCGTAAGACAAGCAAAACTAAGATTATCAAATTTAAAATTAAGTGAATTAACTCAAATACTTAGAGGTAAATCTAAGCAAATAAAACACTAATATATGCCGGAGATTAAACACGTCTTTAATCAAGGTAAGATGAACAAAGACCTTGATGAAAGACTAGTACAAAATGGTCAATATAGACACGCTGTAAATATACAAGTGTCAACTTCAGAAGGTTCTGATGTTGGTGCGGTTCAAAATATACTTGGTAATACTAGCGTTTTTGCAGAAAATCAACTAGCACCTGGATCTAAATGTATTGGCACTGTTGCTGATGAAAAAGAAAATTGTTTTTATTGGTTTGTTTATCACCCTACAAAAAGTTTAATATTAAAGTATTCAATTGCCAATGGTATTAAGTTTGTGTTTGTAGACACACTTAATGTTTTAGAATTTTCTGCAAAATTAATTACAGGTATTAATGTTTTAGATAATTTTTTATTCTGGACAAGCAACTTAAATGAGCCTAAAAAAATAGATGTAAAACTTTGTGAACAAGGAACTAATCAAGGTGGTTTTTATCATACAAAACTTGTGATACCAAGCAGAGGTATAAACATTAATTATGGCTTAGATTTTTTAAAAGAACATGTTACAGTAATAAAACCTTCGCCAAAATCTAAACTACTTGTAGAGCCAATGTATGACACTGAAGTTTCTGCTAAAACAAATTTTGAATTTGATGATGGTAGTGGTTTAATGGTTGCTGGAGAGGAGGGCGTTATATCTTTTTCAAACTTTATTCCAAACAGTAATTCTTTTGAAATTGGCGATAATGTTAGGATGCTAGATGAAAACTCTATAGAAAGCTTAACAACTACAGATCAAATAAGAATAAAAATAATTGATCAAGACGCAATAAATAACACTTATACATTTAAGATATTATCTATATCTTCAACAACTCCAACAACACTTGCAACATATAATTGTTTAAAAGAAAGTTCTGAACTGATATTTCCACGTAAATTTATTAGATTTGGGTATAGATACAAATACAATAGTGGTGAATATTCTACTATATCTTCTTTTACAGAGCCAATATTTAAACCAGGTTCTTTTGAGTATAATCCTAAAAAAGCATACAACACCGCAATGGAAAACAATTTAGTTTCTTTAAAATTAAGAAACTTTATTTCTAACCACACTCCATTAGACGTAGTTCAAGTTGACATACTTTACACTGAGTCAGACTCTCCTATTATATATATTGTTGATAAAATAAAATACACAGATTTACCTAGTGTTTACATTGGTGAGCTAGCTTCTGACAGAGAGTATTTAAACAATTGGGCGGCTAATCTTTACGAGATTACAGCTGACTTAATATATGCTGCAATACCAAAAAATCAATTATTAAGATCTTACGATAATGTACCTAAAAAAGCTTTAGCGCAAGAAATAACTGGTAATAGAATTGTATATGGTAATTACGAGCAAAACTATGATATAGAAAATAAACCTATTATTAGAGGTGATTATGTTTCAAGATATACTGATAATAAACATTTTAATATTAGTTATGTTGGTAATTCCACATATATTCCAAATGTTTCTGAAACTACTATTGTATTAGGAGAAGGTCAACAATCGTTGAAATCTATGAGAGATTATCAAATAGGTATTTCTTACATAGATGATTACGGTAGACAAAGCCCTGTTTTTACTAGCAACGAGTCACAGTTTAAAATACCTAAAAAACATGGTGCTTACAAAACAAAAATACAAGGTAAAGTATTAACCGACCCACCTATATGGGCTAGCGCTTTTAAAGTGTACGTTAAAGAAACTTCAACTGAGTATTACAATGTGGCAATGAGTAGGGTGTATGTTGCTTCTGACGGTGACTTATGGTTGGCATTTCCATCATCTGAAAGAAATAAAATTGATGAAGAAACTTTTTTAATATTAAAAAAAGCTACAGACTCTAACTCTTTAGTTAAAGAAGAGGCTAAGTACAAAGTGCTTTCAATAGAGAATGAGGCTCCTGATTATATAAAAACAGAAATAACTCCTTTAACAGATTTAGAAGCTGGTACAGGTACAAGTACTAATCATGCTGAATTGCTTTTTGGCACAAACTCACCAACTGTTGATAGTAGAAGCTTTGATATAGATAAAACAATATATTTAAATGGTAATTCATCTCCACTTCACGAAATAACAGAAGATGTTTATGTAGCTTTTAAACATGTTGGGGTAGGTAATGATATTAACGACTACACTTCAAGGTATAAGGTTAAAAATATTAATGACAACGGTAGTCAATATAATATAACTTTAGAAAAACTTTTTACTACAGCTGACGCTAATTTAATATACCCTGATTATCCTGAAACAATTGAAACAAGTGGAAGCACATTTGTTAACGAAATAAAAACACAGTCTGGGTTAAAGTTGATTTTATACACTGGTAAAGTTGTTAATAAACCAGAGTTTAAAGGTGTGTTTTTTGTAAAAATAAATGCTGATGATGTTGCTCAAAAAAATATAGTCCCTAAGTCTTCTGGTATAACAAACTATGAAATAACAAACGTAGCGCATGCTCATTATTTTTCTGATACAGCCGCGCCTGGCATAGTAACAGGTACAACAGAAAGTTCTAATACTGGTAGTACAACTCCTGGTAGAACTAATAGTAAAGATGAGTGGAAACAATTACTAGATTTTGGAGGAACTTCAAATTCTTTGTTGCCAAATTCTACTGGAGGTATAATTGGTGGATTTTTTGTTGATAAAGCTTGTTACGTTGGTGTTCACCCAGCTGGTAGCGCGGATAATGACGATACAAATAATCCTAACCATGTAAGGTTTACTAGAAACATAGATAGCACAAGTAATAGCGAAGTAGAGTTTGGTAAAGGTATTTATCAAGAAAACGGAGACTGGTATATAGAGCTTTCTTATTCTAAAATAGGTGGAAGTGCTACAAATGGCAAAAGAGGTGTTAATGGAAATAATCAGATTATGTTTAGGCACATGAATAGGCCTGAAATATGGCAACCAAACAATAACTCTGATGCTTTATTAGACTATAAAAATAACTACGGTGGTAAAGATGATGAGTTAAAAGAAATTGTAAACAAAATAACAGCAAATTCTAAGTTTAAAATAAAAGATAACGATACTAAGAATCAAGTTTTTACTATAAAAAGCGTTGAAGTTGAAAAAAGATATAATTACTTAAACTATAAAGATCTTACCGATGCTTATTATAATTTTGGTCTTAATGGAAATTACAACAATAATTACAAACCCACTTACACTTCTTTTTGCGCTCCCCACAACAGAAGAATAACTTATAAAATAAATATGGGAAGCGAGCAAGATTTTGGAGCCGTTAAAGTAAATGGTAATTTATTGTTAGACTCTAACAATATAGGAAGTTCATCTGCAGTAGCAATACAATTTGTTGAAGAAAAAACAAGTGACAATACAGATGTTATAGTGAGTAACAACCCTGCAATATTTGAAACAGAGCCAAAGAAAACAGCTGACTTAGATATTTATTACGAAGCTAGTGAAGCGTTGCCTTTATATATAAACCAAAGTAACAACGAAATATTTGCGCCAAAAGGCAGTGTTGTAACATGTCCTGCTAGACCTAACACGATTACAAACAATATAACATTTGTAAGGTCTTGGGCAAACAATATAGTTTATTTAAGCGCACCTCTTGACTTAACAGCTTATCAACCATCTGGAAAACCCGCTGTAAGGTTAATATTTACAAGGCAAGATGGTAGTTATAATACTGCTTATGTAAATGTAACTGCTACAAACAATTCTAGTTTACCTGCAAACGCTTATATTGTACAAACAAACGTTGCTAAAAATCCATTTGCATTATCTTGGTTTAACTGTTTTTCATTTAATAATGGTGTAGAATCAAATAGAATAAGAGATGATTTTAATACTGTTACTATTAGTAAAGGCGTTAAAGCAAGTAGCGTGCTTGAAGAACCGTATAAAAATGAAAGAAGAAAAAATGGTTTAATATACTCTGGAATATATAATAGTGATAGTGGAGTTAACAACTTAAATCAATTTATACAAGCTGAAAAAATAACTAAAGATTTAAACCCTAGCTACGGTAGTATTCAAAAACTTTTTAGTAGAAACACAGATTTAATAACTTTTTGTGAAGATAGAGTTGTAAGAATAGCGGCGAATAAAGACGCTGTATTTAATGCTGATGGCAATCCGCAGCTAATAGCTTCAGACAGAGTTTTAGGACAAACAATGCCTTTTGCTGGTGATTACGGTATTTCTACAAATCCAGAAAGCTTTGCAAAAGACAACTACAGAGCTTATTTTACAGACAAACAAAGAGGTGCTATTCTTAGATTATCTATGGACGGTTTAACACCTATATCAGAGTATGGTATGTCTGATTACTTTAAAGATGTGTTAAACACTAGCAATGTAACTACTATTTTAGGTAGTTTTGACGATAGAAAAAACGAATATAATTTAACAATTCCAGCTGTTGGAGTTACTGTTTCTTTTAAAGAATCTGTAAACGGCTGGTCTAGCTTTAAATCATTTATTCCTGAACAAGCTGTTAGTGTTGGTAATAGTTATTATACTTTTAAAAACTCAGTGCCTTACAAGCACCATGTTAAAGTTGATCAAGCTGGTAACACTGTGGATAGAAATACTTTTTACGGAACATACATGCCGTCAACAGTTTCTGTTTTGCTTAACGATGCTTCAGATGTTATAAAGTCTTACAAAACTTTAAGCTACGAAGGTTCTCAATCAAATGTTAACTTAGAAGCTACAAACACAGAAAGTGGTTACTATAATTTAGAAAACAAAGATGGTTGGTCAAATATTTTAATTCAAACTGACAAACAAAAAGGTAGCGTGTCTGAATTTATAGAAAAAGAAGGCAAATGGTTTAATTATATAAAAGGTGATAATGATGAAATAAAAACAGATGAGTTTTCTTTTCAAGGTATTGGTAGACCAACCGTTGTAGATTTTGACCCTAGCTTATTTGTTGTTGTAAATGGCTGTACTGACCAAAACGCAGACAACTATGATCCAACAGCAACTTTAGACGACGGTAGTTGTACTTACACGCCTACACCACCTGTACAATTAACTGGTGGTTGTATGGACAGCACTTCTAGTAATTACGACTCTACAGCTGATTACGATGATGGAAGCTGTTTGTTGTCACCTGTTCCAGTTCCTGGTTGTACAGATACTAATGCGATTAACTACAATCCACTTGCTACGGTTAATGATGGTAGTTGTATACTACCTGTTTTTGGGTGTACTGATCGCAATGCAACTAACTTTGATCCAAATGCTAACATTGATGATGGGTCTTGTATTTACAACTTCACAGGTGTTGGAGGTTCTGGGCCTACAGGTGGAGGTACTGGTGGTGGTGGTAGCCAACTTATTTACGGCTGCACTAATCCAAACGCTACTAATTATAATCCACTAGCAACAAACGACGATGGTTCTTGTATTATACCTGGGTACAGTCTAACTGTAGAAGATTTAAATGATGACGATTAAAAATATATAATATGCCAGTAACTTTTAACTCAAACAACAATTATAGTGTTGATATAGTAACAGAGCCAGACGTGCTTAATCCTACTGTTATACAGTATAGTTCAAATACTAATACGCCTTTTGTAGAGATAAAAATAACACCAGATGTTTTTCAATACCCTTTAGTCGCTGGTAATTTAAATTTTAATAGCCTGTCTAGATTTATAAAACATGAGCCAAGTTTAAATATAAATAATTCTTGCACGCCACTTTCAACGCCACACGGTGTAAAAAGTAGTTTTACTTACGAAGAAATTATTGGCACTAACGACTATTTACCAAATGGTCAAGGTTGTTACAACTCAGGTACAAATATGGTTACTACATCTTCTCAAGGTCCTTTTCAATCAGAAAGAAATGGAGCTCCAATATACGGTGACTTAGTGGCTAACGGTGTTGCATGGACAAAAGTTATTTGGGTTGAAGTTTACGAAGACGATAATGGCGACTTAATTAACGATCAATTTTCACCAGCAACAAACGAATCTGAGCATAACTGGGCGATGTACAATGTGGCTTCGGGCGCGATAACAACAAATATATACCCAATATACATTAAGGCATTTGTGTTTCTTGAGTACAGCCCTTTAGGCGCTGGTGGATTATCAAGTAATATAACTATACAAATTGATATAGACGAAAATACACCTGTATATGGCTGTATTGATCCTGCAGCCACAAACTATTACGCAGGAGCAACAATTGATGATGGTTCTTGTGTGTTTCCACCAACTCAGTACTCTATAACTTTTTTACCTGATAACGTTAATGCCACTGGCCCATACACCCCTATATTTACTAACAGCGGGTTTGGGTTAAGCGGTAATGTTTTAAAAAATTACAGATTTAACGGAGATGGATTAGCTGTAACGTTAGCAAACACATACGCCGCTGGTGACTATGTTTCAGAGCTTGTAGAAATAGATTTAGTTCCAGTAGAGCCTACTACAGGTTTTAACAACTACGAAGCTGTATATGATTTTCCTATTACAGGTACTTATAGTGGTCCTGACTGGAATTTAGATGCTTTAGATCCTACAGCTGGGTTTGGAGATTCTCAAAACAATTTGACAGCTGCTAGTATTAGGTTTTTAAATTTAGATAGTTACAACGTATCAGCTCAAACACCAACTTATATTTCTCAATCAAACACTACTTATGTGCAGCCAAACTGGGTTGCAGATGCTTGGGAAGATTTAACTGGTAGTATTCCAAGCACAATAGTTTATTTTGGTGATGACTTAGAAACTGTAGATAACAACGGTAATCCTTTAACATTACAAACAGATGGTATACAAATAGAAGAAATATACGATGACAATAGTACTGGTGAGTGGATTTTAAACCCAGGTTACGAGTGGTTTCCATTTAAATTAAAAGTTAGCATACAATTAGATTTTTTAATGCCGTCTCACAACTTAAATATTGTTTTAGAATTAGATCATAATACAGAAAATCAAGGAGGCTATATATAACAATATAACATGAATACAATAGACAATATAATTATAGATTTAAACCCAATGCCGTCAGCCGCAGTAACTAGAGATTTTACTGTAGTTGGTGAGCCTGGTGCTCAGTTTACAATGACAGTAATAAATAGAGTTAGTAAATTTTATAATTTTTCAGAAGAACTAAATAAAGACGGTTCTTTAAAAGTTGCGCTAGCTTTTACAACTACACCAGACAGATTAGATATAAAAACAATAGATGAAACTGGCGTTTATAACGGTAGCATAAAATTTCCTGCTATAACGGATGACGATTATTATTACGTCACAATATATGCTGTTAACAATACTGTTTTTAACAATACACTTGCAGCAGAAAAAATTTATGTATTACCTAAAATATACAAATACAAAGACACTACGATAACATTTTCTTTAGCATCTGCTTCAAATGGTGGTAGCTACAATGCTTTACCCGCCGACGTAACAGCAACAGGAGTTAGTAGCTCAGTAGCTAATATAACGCCAATACCTGTTACTAAATCTATAAACTGGCCTGTAACTTTAAGTACAAGTCAATTTATAATATCTAAACAGCCTGACGAGTCTGACTTTGAATTTACTACTACAACAACCACAACTTCTTCTGCTGACACAACTGGAGAAACTCTTTATGTGGAAGTTGCTGATGTTAGTAAATTTTCGCAACGAATGGGGGTGACAGGAACAGGCATAGCAGGGGGCAATGTAATAAAAGCAATTATACCTGGCTATAAAGATTATAACAGCTCTTCAGACTTAGAAGATGTTTATATAATACCAAAAATAAAAAGCACTAACGCGGAAGGCGTAGAAATAATAACAGATAGCCCAGGTGGTACTATAGGTATTGGTAACAGTTCGACTTGGGCTTCTGGCGTTACACTTACAATGAAAGGCTCAAGTATAAACCTTGAAGCCTTTAACAGCACTGTTATTGAGCTTAGCAACTTAACAGTTACAATAGACCCTGTAGTAACAACTACTGATGCGGCTGTTAGTAATAGCGAAACAATACCTTTAACAAGTACAAATGGTATAAAAGTATCGCCAAATACCATAATGTCTGGTATAGGCGTGGTAGGAACTCCACACGTAGATGCTGTTAGTGCTGGAGTAAACATTACATCAAGCTCTGCTCAGACAATAGAAAACGGCCAAACAGTGACTTTTACAGGTAGTAGTAGATCAGCAACAATAACTGCTGATGTAAAAGTTATTGAATACGGAACAGATGATTTAACTATAACTTTAGCTTTAGACAACCTTTTAATAGTAGGATAACATGCAGATAACATTAACATTTAACAAGCCTTTAAATAATTCAATAGCAGTTGGTGATACTGTGTGGTATGTACCAGTCTCTCAAGGTGGTGGTTACGACGTTGCACCTACCAATATGCTAGAGCTTCTTGGCACTGTTGTTTCTGTTAGTGATGAGTACTTACAGCCAAAACTTGTAATTAGCAACAATACGATGACTGTAGCGCCAACAATAAACGCCTCTACTTTTATTATGTTTCAAAAAAATAACAAAGCTAATTTATCTAGTCTGAAAGGTTATTACGCAGAGGCTACATTTGAAAATAACTCAAAAGAAAAAGCAGAGTTATTTGCCGTTAGCTCTGAGATCGTGCAAAGTAGTAAATAATGCATAAAAAGTGTAATTATAAATAAATGAACATGAATTTAAAAAATAAAGTACTATGCCAATAGGTAAGAAGAAAAGTCCGGCTAAATTTATAGGCGCTGTATCACTTGGATTAGGAGTGATAAAAGGTGCTACATCTATTATTGGTGGTGTACAAGAAAAGAAAAGACTTAGAAAAGAAAACGAAAGAGCTCAAAGACAATACGAAGGCTTTAGAGATGATATTAATAATTTAAAAATAACTAATCCTTATAAAGATTTAAATACTAGTTTTGAAAACACTTTTGAAGACATGACTGTTAATCAAAAACAAGCGCAGTTTCAAGCTAGGCAAGGACAGCAAGCAAGAGCAAACATGTTGCAAAACTTACAAAGCGCTGCGGGTGCTAGTGGTATTGCAGGTTTAGCTCAGGCAATGGCAAATCAACAACAACAACAAACAGCTCAAATATCTGCAAACATAGGGCAACAAGAGTCTAGAAATCAAATATACAAAGCACAAGGAGCTGCAAATGTTCAACAAGCAGAAGAACGAGCTAAGAAAACAGTAATGGCTGGAGAGTTTACAAGACAGCAAAATGAAAACCAAAGACAGCTAAACTTAATGGATTTAAAAGCTGGTAGACAACAAGCTAAAAGAGAGTTTAGAACTTCTATGCGAGGTGCAAATCAACAAATGCTAGGTGGCGTTGGAGACATATTAGGAGCTGGACTACAAGGTTTTGCAGCTGGTGGTGGTTTTTCAGAAGGTGGTTTTAAAATGGACACGTTTTTAGGTAGAGATACTGGTCTTGATTTGTCAACGGCTAAGGTAACAGGCGAAGGCCTTAACCTTACAAACAGCGAGTATATGTCTCCAGCTGATGGAACATTCACTAACACAGGGCCGGCGGTGTATGAACCAGTATCACCTTCTAGCTCAAACGACGTTACTCCAGAGCTTAGAGGCCCAGATTATTATACATCAGATGAGTATTTAGATTCAATAACTCCTATTGACGTAACAGATTAATAAAAAAAAATATAAAAATATGGCAATAGATTTTTACGAATTAGGAAGAAAAACAGGAGCTAAAACAGCTGAAGGTCAAAAAAGTAATTTTGAAGCTTTGACTGGTGGATTAACTAACACCATTGATGATATGATAAAAGCTAGTCAGCTTAAGACAGCAACGTTACAAGCTGCAATGCCTCAAGGTATAGCTATAGATAAAGTCCCAGAAGAACTAAGGGCTAAGGCAACCGCGTTTTTAACTGAAAATAAAAAAGCATATACAGATGCTAGTAAAGTTATTGCCTCTGGTATAAATCCTCAAAGCCAAAGATATAGAGATGCTATTGAAACTATAAATGGCGTTAACACTAAGTTTGAAAACTTAAGCACATCTTTAGAAGGCGTTGCATTAAAAAGAAAAGCCGCTTTAGATGATCCTGATGGTTACTCACCAAGCACAAGTAAAGAAGATAGACTTACTTGGGGTAATTTAAGTAATGGCGATTTATATTCTGGCATGACGTTTAATAGTGATGGAACTGTAAACTACACTAATAGTCAAGGTGAGTCTAAGTCTTTTGCTGATTTTAATGTTACACCTCAAAACTTTGAAGGTCAAAATACTTTCTTAGCTTTAAATGATAAATTTACTAATGCAAAATACTCTGGTAAGTCTGACCAATGGAGTATGCACGCTGGTGAGGCTGAGGTTACAATAAATGCTTTATTCCAAAAATTAAAACCAGCAGGGCAGAAAGATATGATGATGGGTGATATTGATTATTTAGAAAAAGTTACAGGATTTAAATCTGGAACGGATGAATATGAAAATGCTATTAATGGTATATTAGAAAATCCTAACGATGCTATTGCTGGTTACAAACAACATATGTTACAAACTCTTGAAAACAATTATAATAATCAAAAAGGGCCTAAAGGCAAAGAAGGTGATAAAGGTGCTAGTGGTTTTACAGGTAGCCAACTTCCTGGGCAAGGTTATGTGTCTGCTGAAACAAAAGCAGAGAATAGACTTAAAATAGATAACAGAGCAACTTATGGAGATTATGATGGTTATTACGGTAGATATACGTATAGACCAGAATATGAAGGAAGAAAAGATGTTTATACAATTGGTGAAGGTGAAGATATAGAAGTGTTAACTCCATTTGAAGTTTCTAAAAGAGAAGGTATTGCTAGGCCTAACGAAACTGCAGAAGCTTTTGGTCAAGTAAGCGCTCCTAAAATTTTATTTGGAACTGACGAATCTTTTTTCAAAGGAAACGAAGAAGACTTTGTTACTGATTTTAAAAATAATTACGACATGAGTAATTATGTTGTTGATAACGCTAGGTCAACGCTTGGTGTTTTTGACAGTGCTTATGAAGCAATTACAATATATGATAAAAACGGTAATGAGTTAGAAACTTTTAGAACTAACATTAGCAAAACAAGCAAAAGAATTGCTGAAGCAGAAAGATTTAAGAAATGGCTTGAAAAAAACAATATTAAACCTAAGTCCACAATGCCTCTTCCAAAACAATAAAATTTAATAAATGCCTAATTACACTGTAAATAATAAAACTTTTACTGAAAAACAAGTTGTAGATCAAGCTGCTAAGCTAGGTGTTACTCTTGAAGATTACCTTGCTAATACAGGTTTAAAACTTGAATTAGCTGGATCAAATCAACAAGAGCTACCAGAAGATAAAGGTTGGTTTGAAGACATGTTAACTGCTATTAGGGGTGGTAGTGCCGCTGGTAGTAGTGTAGGTGAATCTTTTGATGTTTATAGGCAAGGGCGAAATATATCAGACGAAGACTTACAAAATTTTATCAAAGCTGCTCAAGCCATAGAAAATAATCCAGAAACTAATGAATCTGCATCTTGGAGAAAAGATACAAAAAAACATGGTGGTGGGTTTTTAGGTGGACTTATGGGTTTGTTAGAAAACCCTGGGTACGCACCGCAATTTATTGCGTCTTCACTAGCCACAATGGGCTCTTCATTGTTTGACTCGGAAGAAGTTGCTGCTTTTACAGCGGCTGGAGCTGGTACTGGTGCTCTTATAGGTAAAAGCGCTGGTGCATTAGCTGGTTCTGTTGGTGGTCCGATTGGTACTGGTTTAGGTTATATTGCCGGCGCTGGTGCTGGAGCTATAGGTGGAGGTATGGCTGGACTGGTTGGTGCTATGGAAACTGGGTTAACTTTAACAGATTTATTAAGAGACGAACTAGGAGACAAAGAGTTTAATCAAGAAAATATTAGAGCTTTATTAAATGACAAAGATGTAATGGATAGAGTTACGTCTAGATCTTTGGCTAGAGGACTTACTATTGGTGCTGTAGAAGGTTTAACGTTTGGTTTGTCTAGAGGTGTTGGTGGTAAAATACTTGCGTCTGCAGCGACTAAAGGCGCTATTGGCTTGTCAAAAGCTGGTTTAAAAACAGGTGCTAAAGTAGCGGCAGCAACAACAGCTGTAGAAGCAGTTGGAGGTGGTGGTGGTGAAGCTTTAGGTATGTTAGCGGCTGGGCAAGAATTAAAAGGTGAAGAAATATTTTTAGAAGCAATAGGTGAGGGTAAAGGTGTTTTTAACACCTCTGATTTTGTTAGATCTGCATTAACTAAAACTTCTTACAAGTTGAATAAAGAAGAAGTAAGCGCTGATAAAATAAGAAAAATTATAGAAAATCCAAACACGTCTAACGCTGATTTAGCTGAGATGAACATAGAGGTAACTGGAGATAACATTTTTGATAATTTTGTAAAACAAAAACAAAACAATGCTGCTATAGACACTCAAATAGACGCAAGAATTACTGACAAAGCTGATAGGCAAAAATTAGTTGAGTTAGAGCTTAAAAGAAGAAAGGCAAAAGCAGATATTGAGAAAAAAGGAGCTTTTAAAGTTTTAAATGCAGAGCAAGTATTATTAGATGTTGAAAACGAAATAGAAACTCTTTTAAACAAATACGAAGGTGCGGTTGGTTTTGGAGAAACAACAGAAGCTAAAAAAGTTGCTAAAGTTCTTAGAGATATTTCACTAAACAAAACTATTGAGTTTTTACAAAAAAATAAAAAGTTTGTAGGCAAAGATGTTATTATAGCTGAAAACGATGTTGACGCAAAAATTGCTTATGACAAAGCTGTTGAAGAATACAATGCTAAAATAGATAGTGGAGAAATTAAAGCTGATAAAATTGTTGACGAATACTCTTCTAGTGATGGTTTTATTTTAGGTGACGTTATTGTTATAAATAAAGATGTTGCTGGTCAAACAGGCGCAATAAGCGTAGGTTCACACGAATTATTACATGCTATAGTTGGTAAGCATATGAAGAGTTTAGACACTGCGGGTAAAATAAAGTTAGGTAAAAACTTTATGAACACTTTAACAAAAAATCAAAGTGATGCTGTAAGAAAAAGACTAAAAGAAAGTTACAATTTAGAAGGAGATGCTGTATTTGCTTCAGAAGAAATATTTACTGCTTTTTCAGATGCTATAGCAAAAAATGAAATTACCTTTGATGAAGGTGTTTTTGATAAACTAAAAAACATTGTAGAAGAAATACTTAGAAAAGTTGGTATTAGAAAGGAGTTTGCTAATGGTAGACAAGTTTACAACTTTTTAAAAGATTATCAAAAAAGTGTTGCTGCGGGTGGAGAAATAAGTGCAAGAGCTAAATCACTAGCTGATGGTGGTACATACGCTATGGGTGCTCAAGCATCAAAATCAACACCACTAGAAGCTATAAACAAACTTTTACCAGGTAACATTACAACACAAGAAGATTATTACAAAGTTCTTAACGATCCTAGAATAGCTAGAAATGCAGGTGTTGATAGAATTTTAGATAATAAAGGAAATTTAGCACCTGTTATAGAGGCATACATAAGAAGTAAATCTACTTCGTCTGACATGGCTAATGAAAATATAAAATCTGTTAAAAAAAGATTAGCTAACTTTGATCCAGAAGAAACAAGAGAAGATGGCTCAATTGTTGGGCAAGAATTTGGTGAGTTTATATTTGCTAATGCTAGGTTTGGTAAGCTAGATGCTGCTAAAAATTTAGCTATTAAAGCTGAAAAAGAAAAGAAAACTACAAGGCTAGACGATCCAGATGTTAAAGACATAGCTGATAAAGATAAAAAAACAACTGGAACTTCTAATGTTAAAACAAAGCTAGTTCAAACAAAAGCTAGGCAACTTACAAGCTTAGCCGATTTAGATGTTGAAAGCGAAACTGTAATTATAGATGGCGTTGAAACTACAATACTAAAAGACGTTACAAAAGCTGAGCTTGCTAAGTTAATTGAGTCAAATCCTAAAAATATAGTGCAAGAGATTCAAAGCGTTCTTATACCTGATTTAGTTGAAATTATAAGAAAACAAATGGGTGTTATAGGCCAAGTTAAAGGAGAATTAAATATTCCTGATAGTTACAAAGATTATCTATCTGAAACATATCAAAAAACTATTTCTAGTATGGAAATATTAAAAATAAGGACTAACTATAAGAACTTATTTAAAAAAGAAAAAATGGGTTTTGCAGATTACAAAACTGAAAAATCAAACAAACCTAGCCTTAAAAAAGATAGTAATTATAGAAAAGATATTTTTAGAAACGTAACAACAAAAGCTGAATTTATAAAGTATCACACAGAAGGAAAGAAAAACAAGCTAATAGCTAATCAAAGAAACTTAGCTTTAATGAGAGCTGAAGCAGAGGCTGTTAGAGCTGCTGAAAACTACATACAGAATAATTCTACAAATCCAGGTCAACTTTTTGGTTCATCGCTTAGAACTTTTGTTGATAGCAAAACTATAGAAAAACAAAAACAAGAAGACAAAAGCTTTGATAGTGTTAAATATTCTAAGCAAAAAATAAACACTGCTCTTGCAATTGCAGATGCTTATATGTCTAATAAAAACGTTTTTGATAATTATGGTAAACTACTACCTCCATACAATGGCTTTTTGAAAAATAAAAAAGACATGGAAGAGATTGGTGATTTTATTTGGGCAAACACGCCGCTTCTACAAGGTTATGAAAGTTGGAATCAGTTTATGGCTAGAGCATACGACAAGCTTGCTAAAGCTGGTGAAAGAGGTACTGATTATGAAAAAAATCTAATTGATGTTGCTTTAATACTTGAAAAAAGAATTAACGATCCAAAAGTATTTAAAGTTATAAGTAAAAAACCTTCAGAAAAAGACGCTTTACCAGATGTTGTTGTAGAAATACATGGTGTACAAATGAATATTGAAGCTAAAATGTTTTCTGCTCAATACGGTAGCTTTACTCACAGCGTTATTGATTATCTTGGAAAACAAATTTTTAACGTTAAAAAAGAATATTCAAAACCACTAGAGAAAATTTTAAAAGAATTAGAGGCAGAAACTTTAAAAGGTATTGATATTGCTAAAAAGTTTTTAAAATCACCAAAAGACAGCAATGGTAATCCAAAAAAAGTTATTGAGTGGGATGGGATAAAAAAAATACCAATAGAAGGTCACAACCAACTTATTAACAATATCAACCCTAATACTGGAAGCAGTTATTTTAACGGTATGTCTGCTACAGTACCTTTTCCCTTAAAATATATTGCAGAGCTTTATAATCTTAAAAAACACCAAGTACATTTAATACAGTTGATGGGTAGAGGTTTGTTTAGTATGGGTGGTGATATTTATCAATTTGGCTTAACATCTCTAGAAAGTGGTGGAGATGGTTTTGTGACTATGCGAGTTGGTTCTAACTCTTACAAGACTGCTGCCACAGAGGCCGATGCTAAAAACACGCCTAACAAAAGTATGTTTAAAAACGGTAAAAATGGTAAAAAATGGAAAGTAACAAGGCCGTTTAGAACGTACTCTTTTAGGTCTTTTCCAGGAATAAGCCCACAAGTGTTAAACGACATGCAGTCACCGCAATCAATTGGTAACGTTGCTGGGTTGCAAAAAATAATTAATGACAAGCGTATTCAAATGGGGCTAGAAGCTATTAAGTTTTCTAAAACCTTAGCTAAAAGAGCTAACGAATCTCAAGAACTATATAACGCTGTTAATTTTTCAAGAACAGTAAACAAACCAAAAGGTATAACTGTTTTAGACTTTGACGATACACTAGCCACAACTAAATCTTTAGTTAAATACACAACTCCAGATGGTAAAACTGGTACTTTAAATGCAGAGCAATACGCTAGCACTTACGAAAGCTTATTAGATCAAGGTTATGAATTTGACTTTTCTGATTTTAATAAAGTTGTAAAAGGTAAGTTAGCACCGCTGTTTAACAAAGCAATAAAACTACAAGATAAGTTTGGTCCTGAAAACATGTTTGTGCTAACGGCAAGGCCCGCGGCTGCTCAACAAGCTATATTTGATTTTTTAAAAGCAAACGGCTTAAACATACCTTTGAAAAACATAACTGGTCTAGGTAATTCTACGGCAGAAGCAAAAGCACTTTGGGTTGCTGATAAAGTTGGTGAAGGTTATAACGATTTTTATTTTGCTGATGATGCTTTGCAAAACGTGCAGGCAGTTAAAAACATGTTAGATCAGTTTGATGTAAAGTCAAAAGTGCAACAAGCTAGAGTTAAGTTTAGCAACTCAATGAGCGATAATTTTAATGATATATTAGAAACGTTAACTGGTATTGAGTCTAAGAAAAAGTTTGACTTTATAAAAGCTAGAAAACGTGGCGCAAGTAAAGGTAAGTTTAGATTTTTTATACCACCATCACATGAAGATTTTGTAGGCTTACTATATAATTTCATGGGCAAAGGTGTTGAAGGTAATAAACATAGAGACTTTTTTGAACAAGCTTTGGTTAGACCTTTAAATAGAGCTAATAAAGAATACGATACAGCTAGGCAGTCAGTTGCAACTGATTATAAAAATTTAAACAAGCAAATGCCAGATGTTAAAAAAATACTTAATAACAAAACTCCTGACGGTGATTTTGTATATCAGGACGCTATAAGAGTGTATTTGTGGGACAAACACGGTTATAACATACCTGGATTAAGTCCTATTGACCAGAAAAATTTAGTAGATTTAGTTAACTCTGATCCAAGTTTAAAAAGTTATGCTGAAAGTATAAACGCAATATCTAAACAAGAAAAATACGTTGACCCTACAGATGGTTGGGATAGTGGTGATATTCGTATGGATTTAGACGATGCTACAGGTAGAATTGGTAGAGCTCAGTTTTTTACAGAGTTTGTTGAAAACGCTGACATAATATTTTCTAAAGAAAACTTAAATAAAATAGAAGCTGGTTATGGTAAAGGCATGAGAGAAGCTTTAGAAGACATGCTTTATAGAATTAAAACTGGTAGAAATAAACCTACTGGTCAAAGCGGTATGGTAAATAGGCTTATGAACTGGGTTAACGGTTCTGTTGGATCTGTCATGTTCTTTAATATTAGATCTGCATTATTACAGCAAATGTCTATAGTAAACTATATAAACTTTGCTGACAACAATATATTTGCAGCCGCTAAAGCTTTTGCAAATCAAAAACAATACTGGGCTGACTGGGCATTTATATTTAACTCTGACATGCTTAAGCAAAGAAGAGGTGGTATTATGACTGATGTAAACGGTGCTGAGCTTGCCGCTGAAATGCGTAAGTCTAAAAATCCTCACAGATTTTTAATATCTAAATTACTAGAGTTAGGTTTTTTACCTACACAAATTGGTGATAACATTGCAATTGCAACTGGTGGTGCTACATATTATAGAAATAGAATTAATGCATATTTAAGACAAGGTTTAAGCAAGGCTGAAGCCGAAGCAAAAGCATTTACAGATTTTCAAGATATAACACAGTCAACGCAGCAGTCAGCAAGACCTGATATGGTGTCGCAACAACAAGCCTCTATTATTGGTAAAATTATACTAAACTTTCAAAACGTAACATCACAGTTTAATAGGTTAGGTAAAAAAGCATTTTTAGATATTAAAAATAGAAGAATAAC
>Ga0070746_10000661_pt1 | contig 20588 bp, 13 predicted proteins | sample VirMetDEL_Mar_21_FD_77016 | JGI IMG/M metagenome (GOLD analysis project Ga0070746, IMG submission 77016) | Aqueous microbial communities from the Delaware River and Bay under freshwater to marine salinity gradient to study organic matter... | ecosystem: Environmental > Aquatic > Marine >...
ACTACACAGCCCCTACTGGGACTCCCCTAGCGTTTGTTCTAACAGCTAAGGGTGGTCTAGCTAACGAAGGTATTGTAGCTTTCCAAGATAGCATCCCTAATGCAGGTGATATCCCGGCAGAATCTTTCCACGGTCATCACGTTAAAGTGTTAAACACTAACTCTGCTGATGATGATTACTACCTGGAATACGAAGCTTTTAACGCAACACGAGGTAAAGGTTATTGGAAGGAAACACGTGCCAGAGATACATCCCCTGGCCTTAACGCTTCTACTATGCCCCACCAGTTGTCAAATACTGGTGCTACTACCTTTACATTTGGTCCTGTAACTTGGACAGATAAACTAGCTGGTGATGTAAATAGCAACCCTAACCCCTCTTTTATTGGTAATAAGATTACATCTACATTTTTCTATAACAACCGTTTTGGTGTGTTGTCAGAAGATAATGTATTCTTTGGTGTAGCTAACGATTCGTTTAATTTCTTTGTTAAGTCAGCTCTTACACAGGTTGACTCTGACCCAATCGATTTGAACGTAGCTAGTGTTCGTCCTGTTGTTCTTAACGATGTCCTGCCTTCTCCACAAGGTTTGATGCTGTTTAGTGCAAGGCAGCAGTTTCAAGTATATGCCTCTAGCACTACTACCCTTACACCAACAACAGCAGTGATCAGAGCCATCTCTAACTATGAGATGTCTTCTACTATCGCCCCTGTTGATGTGGGTACTACTGCTGCATTTATTAATTCTGTCCCTGGTTACTCTAAGCTGTTTACATTACAGCTGCGAGAGATTGAGCAAAGCCCCCTGGTGGTAGACATCAGTAAGGTTGTTCAGCAGTGGATTCCTGATACTGTAGACTCACTAACTGTTAGTCCGCAGAACTCTGTAATTATGTTGACAGACCGCGATACTTCTTACATGTATCTTTATAGGTTCTACAACAATGGAGAGAAAGATCTATTCCAAGCATGGGTAAAATGGCAGCTAGTAGGTACTATTCAAGCTGCTGACATTATTGATGATGATGTTCTTGTAGTTTCACAACACGAAAACCAGTACACAATTGGTAAGATTACTCTTGACCAAATCCCAACTGGTGATGTTATTGCAACTGCAAGCGGTATGACTGGCTCACCTTGTCTTGACATGGCAACACGTCCTGTCAAGCCACACGCTTCTGTTGATGCTGTGGTATATGATGAGACAAATGACATTACTAAAGTCTACGTACCGTACACACCTATTGATGCTAAAGAAGCGATGATGTATCTCGCTGTTCCTACAGCAGATGTAGGTACTAGCTCTGCCATTGATTCAGATGACGGTTACTATGCAGCAGCATTGGAACGTACTGAGTCTGGTACTAATTACCGATACTTTGAGGTTAAGGGTAAATTTACAGATTATGCTGATGGTATTGTTGTAGGCTATGGTTATGATTTTGATGTAACACTGCCTAAGATTTATTATCGCCCTGAACCTAATGAAGCTGATTATACTGCTACGTTAACTATCTCTAGAGTTAAATTTTCTGTCGGCAGAACAGGTGCTGTTAGATTTAAAGTCAAGGCAGACGGTTCTAATGAATGGAAACCTGTAGAGCATACAACAGATGGTGACCGTTACTCTGCTGACACTAATCCTGTTAAATCTGAACAGCAGTTTACTGTACCCATCCATCAACGTAATACTAATTTTGAACTTAAAGTGACAAGCAATTTTCCATACCCTGTATCGTTGGTGTCAATGATGTGGGAAGGTAACTATTCCCCACGATTCTATAGGAGGGCTTGATGTTTAATCCAAAAGAAAACTTACTGGAACAACAGCTAGCCGTATCTGGTCTGGAGATGCAATGGATCGGCGCTGTTATTGGTGCCGCTACTGCAGTAATTGGCGGCATTTCAAAATCTAAACAGGCTGCTAAAAATAATAAAAATGCAAAAAATAATGAAGAGCAGCAGCGCAAATTTAACAAAAAAATTGCGAAGCTAACTAACGAGCATAATGACAAACTTGACGCAGCTGATAAGGCTAATTATCACGCAATGCGAGATTATAGTCACGAAACCAATATGCGAAATTGGGAACGTGGCAAAGAGATTCAAGATTTTGAACATGCTAGTCGCCTGAATCAATACTACAAGAGTCAAGCTATTGGTCAAGAACAGCTACGTTTAAACGATCAAGCGTTTGCCATCGGTGTAGATTCTGAAAAAGCGGCAATTGATGAAGCGTTTATCCAGCAACAATTCCAACATCAGGAATCTATGGCTGCTCTTCGTCAAACTTATGCAGAGCAGGCTATTAATCGAAAGGAGCAAAACGTAGAGCTGATGGGTATTAAGAGTCAGCAAAACCTTGCTTCATTAGGTGTGCAAAATACTATTAACCAATTGGCAACCCAAAACGCTTTGCAAAAAGAAACTGCCATGATAGAAAATCTTGTCGCTCAAGGTGCAGCACAAGCTTCTATGCAGGCTGGTAAATCTAAAGCTAAAGCACAACAAGCTAACATGGCATCTTTACATAGAAGCCTTATGTCACTTGAATCTGAGTTGTCTGGTAAATATAAGCAGGCTGCTATTCAAATGGCACAGATTAATGCTGACGCTAGTTTGGCTGAAATGGGTGTGGGTCTCAATCTGCAACGCATTGAAAATGCTATTTCAGATGCTGAAAGCTCAGCACAAGCTAACATTGAGGTGCTGAATGCTAACATGCAGAGCACAATTAGAGAATCTCAGCGCAACATCCGCCAACTTGGTTTGGAACGTAGAACTGCAGATGTCAACACCCGAGCAGGTATGATGATTGCACCTGCTAAACTGCCTTACGCACCTGTGCCTACTATGCCAGCTGAACGTATCTTTGTTGAACGCATGGAAGCTATTGAAGGCTTTGTCCCTAAAGGAACACGTCAAAGTACATTTGCCCCTATTGTAGAGGGTATTGGTAGTGCTGCTGGTACATTGGCTTCTGCTAATTTTGGCGGTGGCGATGACGGTGGCGGTGGTGGAAACACTGGCGACTATGGTTCCGGCTCTGAAGCACCAAAATCAAACATTCCTAGAAACATTTACGGCGACGATTAACTTATGGCACGTATCCAGTACCGACCTTCTACACGTAGTAGAGGCTTTAAACCAGAACAACTAAGTACAGCGGGTATTGACCGGATGCGTGAAGACAGCAACCGGATTATCCAAAATATGGAGAACAGGCGTCAAGCTGAAAAACAACAGCGTGACGAACAGCTCAAAGCGTTGCAAAGTGATGCAGCTTATACTGAAAAAATCGAAACAGAAAACTATAAAATTGAGTTAGGTAATCTCCAACGGGAGGCTGATGCTCGGTTACGTGCTGGTCAGATTGCTGAACGACAGGCTGAAATTGATGCTGAAGCTACTAACAGCATGATTAGTAGTTTTGCTAATCTTAGTGCTACGGTTGCTAAAACTGCTAGAGAACGTACTGCACAGATGATTAAAGACCAAACTGCTATTGGTCTTAATGCTGACGCACAAAACATTTCTGCGGAAGATTTTGAGAACTACGTCCGTGGTAGTCACGCATTACTTTCAGGTGCTATTCAATATGATACTGAAGTTACTATTAATGGTGTTTTAAATAATGAAAACCTAGATGATACATATAAAGGCTATGTAGCAAACCATGGTTTTAAAGGTTACGCAGCTAAAGCAAATGACAATAAAGTTGCTGTTCAAATTTATAACATTGCTTTAGAAAAACGACTCGCAGATAATGAAACGGTTTATACCGCTGCTAATGGTAAACAATTTACCGGATCTGAAGCAAACGGTGACCGTTATTTTCAGGCGGAGTTGCAAAGATTAACTCGTAAAGATGTTTCTTCTTACATGGGATTTACAGATCCTTTGTATCTTTCTGAAGCTATTAAGCAAATTGAAGAGAGTGATAAAGCTCGTCAAGACCAAGCCGGTAAAGAAAGCATTAAACGTTCTAAAGAAGTTATTAGGCAGCAAGCTTTTGACATTGCAAGTTTAGGTACAGTCAATGCTCTTACAGCTGCTTTTGTTCGTATCCAACGTTCAGAGGGCTTTGCCGCAGCACATGATTGGTATCAAAAAAATGTAATTGCTAATCCTAATATACCTTCAGATGCAGCTGGTGCGATTGTTCTAACTAAAAGCAACAAAGAATATCGTCTGGAGTTTGCTAAATCCCGCTGGACTCCTGGTATGAAAGAACGGCAGGATGCTGAGCTTAAGATAATTGATCTGGATAAAAAATATAAAACAGCTGAACTTGCTGAACGTATCGAAGCTAATGGTGATCTTTTGGATCAAGAGTTTGACGACGATGCTCACGGTACCTTTGCTTATCTAAGTAAATTTGCTGCAGATAATGAAATACCATTACCTGCTATAGTTAACCAAAAGTATAAAGCAGCCCTGGCAGAAAACAAAGAGGAAAATAGAGCAACCCTTATGACATTGTTTAATGAGGGTAAACTTGACCAAGAATTTATTAACAGCTTAGCAGACACTCAATTAATTAAAACTGCTAACGAGCTTTTAAACAGGCAGCAGATTAATAAATTTGGCGAAGGTTATCCTGCATTGCTGGATGGTTATAAAGACAAATCTCAAAAATTGACTGAGTTTGGCAATCAAGTTCCTGGTGCTACAAGCCGGGATGCTGAACGGATGGAAATTATCATGAGAAATTGGGCTAAGAAGGATCTTGAATTTACAAAAAATGCTGATGCAACAGAACAAAATCTTGTTACCTTGCTTAAAGATGCTCATCTTGGGCAGCACCCTGATGTTAACCCATTCTCTTACACTGTCGTCGATGGCGTCCGGCAATTCAAAGCTCTTGAACAGCAAGCAAAAACTGCTCTACAAGACTCCAGTTTTATTGCCAAAAAAGCTAAAGGGAGAACGTTAGGCGAACTGCTTTCTATTCCTAATCTTTTGTTTCAAGATAACGAAGCAAAAGATGTTGTCTCACGTTCTCAGTCCGGTCTACCTTTTACGTACCCAAGAGGTGTACGACAAGTGCATAGTATGTACTCACAGCAAGGTGTAGATATACCTATTAGCAGTATATTTAATGAAGCAATAATTGCTAGCAATAAAGTTACTGGTAAAAATATTCCTTTACTAGATCCTGAAAACAACCGCGTAGCGATGTATGATGGTCTATCACCTGCCTTGAGAAAACTTTTTGATTCTGGTATTGAAAACGGTGTATCTCAACAGGTTACACGTTCGCTACATGCTCAAACTGGTGCCCCCCTGCCTGTTCGTGGTGCCGACCCTTTACAGCCTTTGCAAACATTTAAATCTCAAGTTTCTTCAGTTACCTTTGATACAGGACAACCTGGTATTGATGTTTTCTTTGAAGATAAAAACTTCCCAGCCGTACTGCCTGGTGTTGTAAAAGATATTGGCTACCAAGTAAATAATGATGGATCGGGTTATGGTAATTATTTAGTTATTGAATCTACTGATCCTGAAACTGGTAAACCTGTAGATGTTCTATACAGCCATTTACCTGTTAAACCATCTCAATCTATAGGACAAAACATTGGATTAGGTGAGATTATTGGTAAACAAGGTGGTACTGGTAGTGTACAAAGCGCCGATGGTACAATCGCATCAATTGATTTTCTAGCCCCAGCACAGCGTGGTAGTAATTCTATGGCACCTTATGAAAATTATGATTCTTTGAGAAAAAGAATTGCTAGGCAATTTCAATAGAACTTTTTAAAAAAAAATGAACGATCCCTCAGAATACTCTAACATAGGTGAGGATCTTGTGCTCAGTGAGCAGCAACGTCAAACCAGCCTTTCTGATGATATGCTTGAACGCATTGAAAATAGAGAGGCTGCTTCTCAAGAGAAGGATCAGACGTTACAGCTGCAAACTGCACAACCTGCTACGGCAGGACAAGCCGCGCCAGTTGAGTCAACCCCTCCCTCTTCTACGGAAGAAAGTCCATACAAAGATGCTGAAGGTAACATTGACCTAGAACAGATTAGAAAAGAAGGTGCTGAGCTTGACAGGGCAGCCATTACTGGTGTTGTTGATACAGCCACTGATTTTATTAATTTTGTTCTACCAGATTTTATCCCAGACATTCCTAAGGCAACTAAATACGAAAACAAAGTAGCCCAAACTGTCCGAGGTGTATCGTCCGTTGTCATCCCTACTATGGGTTTGCAAGGTCTTGGTATGCGTGGTGCAGCTGCATTGCAATCTCAAGCTGTCAGTAAACTTGGAGCTAGTGCTAAGATTAACCAGCTTGGTAACACAGCGTTTATGAAGTTTGTCGGTTCTCGTGGCATCGAAGCTGGCGCTTCTGTTGCTGTGGGTGCCGTTGCTTCTGAATACGAAGAAGACAACCTGCTTGGTTCACTTAAAAAAAATTGGCCTGAGACCTGGGATTTTATTCCTGATAACTGGGCTACTATTGCTGGAGACTCACCAGATATTAAACGGCAGAAAAACATCAACGAAGATCTAGCAATGGGTTTCTTGATTCCTTTTGCTAACTTTGCTGGTAAGTTTGTTTCTGCTGTAAGTGAAGTTAAAAGCGTATTTAAAACACCACCTACTATTATTGGTGAAAGCGATCAGGCTGTAAAGTATCTTGCTGCTAATAAACCTAAACCTACCAGCGATGTACCTGAAGAAGCTCTGCTTGAATATCAGGCTAAACAGGATGAAGCACTGGATGAACTTGGTTATTACAACTCAAGCAAAACAGATGATCCAAATATCCCACTTAAAGGTGTGCATGACATGTACGAGTTCCGTGAAACCGGTCTTCGTACTGTAGACGATTTTGGTATTGTTGGAGCTAGCGTTGATGCTGCACGTATCCAAGGCAACAAAGGTACTGTTTATGGTCGTCTAGGTAACTTTATTAGTGGTCCTGCTCTTAAGTATGGTGCCGAAACCGCTGGTGGTGTCGAAGAAATTACCATTGGTCTAACTAAGCAGCTTAAAGAAGCTGATAAAGTTGGCATGGTTGCTGATGATTTTGCTGTATCTGCTGATGAAGTAATTGAAGCTGGTGATAAACTTGTTCTAGAGCTGTTCGATCCGACTGCAACTATCGACGATATGCGTCGTATGCTTGACCCCCAAATTGTTAAAAATGAGGCTGGTGTTGAGGTATTGACTCCAGGTGGGTTTACCGATGCACTTAGCTCCATTAACAACTTGGTAAAAGACTTTAAAGGTATGGATGTTGCACGTGCTCAGGCATATACTGCAACGTCTATGGCTGGTCAAATTGCTGATTTGTCTGAGGGTATTAGGATTAACCGTGGTTCTGTTGCTATTGAAAATGCACAGGAACAGATCCTAGACAAAATTAACTTCCTACAGCAACTGGTCGGTTCTACTCGTTACTTTACTCAGCAAAAGAAAGGTATTGCAGCTCTTGGTGAAAAAGCTAAAAACTTGTTTAAAACACCTCAACAGATTGCTGATGAAATTAAAGAAGGTTATCCAGTTGCGCTTCGTCAAATCCAAACTGATAGTGAGAAGTTTACTGAAAACTGGATGTGGCTACAAGAAAACCGCCCTGAGATTTTAGATTCGTTCCTTGAGTTGTATGAACTTAGCGATGGTAAGATTAACACCATTGCAAAAATGAATGATGATATTCTTAAAAGTTTTACAAATTTCCGGCCTATCTTTGATCCTAATCCTGATCAACCAAATCTCATCGCACAAGCTGTAAGATCTAATTATTTTAATAGTCTTCTGTCTGATACAGCTACCGCTGCTGCTGCTATAGTTGGTAACATTGGTGGTATCATAGCAGAACCTGTTTCATATTTTGCTGGGTCTATTGCTCGTTGGGATATGAAATCAGTACAGCGTGGCTGGATGGCTTATAGTGCTATCTTTGATACACAAAAGAAAGCATTGCCTTATGCCGGTCAGATGTTTACAAAAGCATCTCAAAACCCTAACTCTGTTGCCGGTCAAACTCGTATTGACCTTATCCTTAAAAACGAGGAGAAAATGGCTCAGTTTCGTTATATCGCTGAACAAGAGGCTGAACAAGGTAGGCATGGTTTTAAATTTCTTACTAAAGTTTACGAAGACCAAATGGGCATGGCGGCTGACCCCGTCTTCCGTTTGACTCCTAATTTGTTTACTGGGTTTGATGGTTGGGGAGGTGCTACTCTAGCTAATGCTAACGCACGTTTCCGTGCCATGGATGAGCTAGAACGACTCGGTGAAACAGTTACACCTGCTAGGATTAAAGAACTTGCCAATGCTGAGTACAACAGCATGTTTGGTGCTGACGGTCTTATTAAAGATAAAGTGGTTAAATATCAAAATGCTGATATTGCACTTAACCTTGACACTGGTCTTAGCAAACAAGTTGACGGACTACTCCGCACCTTACCTGGTCTAACTCCGTTCCTCACGTTCCCTACAACGATGATGAACATGATTAGGGTTGCAGATGATTATGCACCGCTGCCTTTACGTTCTTTCCAGAAAGATGTAAATGAATTGTCATTTACTTCTGTTAAAACTTTTATGGAAAATCCAGAGTCTATTGATCGGATTCTTTCTAGCCGTGGTCATAACATCGCTGAAATGGATGAGGTTGCTAAACTCAATAAACTGATTGACCTTAAAAACCGAACACTTGGACGTAAATACATAGGAAGTTTTCTTACTTCTTTGGCAATTGGTAGTGTTCTTAAGGACAAACTGTTTGGCGATGGTTTGTTTAGTATGACAGGTGATGGTTCTATAGATCGTCAACTTGACGCTGCGCGAAAGAAAAATAGTAATTTTAAACCGCGTTCAATTATTGTTCCTGACGGTACTAGGATTGAATATGATCAACTCCTTGGTCCTGGTCTGAGCAATTGGGTTGCTGCTGTGGCTAACGTAGCAGACAACTTTGACATGCTTGGTGAAGCTGCAACAGAAAATGCATTTGAAAAATTAGCATTTATTTTTGGTGCATCTCTTGGCGAACCAGGTGGTTTATCTGCTGCCCGTACTTTAACAGAAGTGCTGAGCGGTAACAAATATGCTGCTAACCGTTTTGCTGCTGGGCAGATCAATGCTCTTGGTCCTTTGGCAGGTATGCGAAATGGTATGGGTAGAACCCTTGACGGTGGTTTAAAAGATTTTAATAACAACCTATTTGAACAGATGGCAAACCGAAACCAAGTTATCGGTCTAGTCGATCAAACAAACCGTCTTCCTACTGTTATTAGTCCTATTAGTGGTGAAGCCCCTAACAAATACAGTATGCTGCAACGTATCTACAATGCTCATTCTCCTTTGAAAATCCATCCAGCTATGACAAAGGAAGAAAAATTTTTGTATGATATTGAATATGATGTATCTTCTGCATTTAAGAAACGTAATGGTGTGGATCTGACTGCTCAGGAACGTAACGCTCTTAATAGCGCAATGGGGCAGCAAGGTTATTTTAGAGATGAAATTAACCGTATTTCTAAAATGGCTGCTTCTCGTAATACTATTAAAGAGTTGAAAGAACTGAGGCGTGCTCCGAATTTTATTAGCTCGGAACAACTGTCTATTCGTGATTACGATCAAATCCATATGATGCTACGTACTTCTCAAAAGGAAGCAGAAGAACGTGCATTTGCTGCTCTTGATCCTGAAATGCGTAGTGCTATTGAGCAACGTATTAGGATTAAACAACTTAATGCACAACGTGCTCAACAGGGGTTATCTCCTATCCCAACTAATCGTTATTAAACAACATGGCGTGCACTGACGTACAAACAATTCAAGCTGGAAACGGGTCAAAGACACAATTCTCTTTTGACTTCCCGTACATTTTTAAATCTGAAATCCACGTTTATTTTTGGAACGCGGCTACAAAAGAATACGACGAAATCCTTACGGACGGTCTTCTGTCAGATGACACGAATTGGCAAGGTGGTTCGGACAGCTACCCCTGGCGCATTACTGATGCTAACCCAACGATTGTAGAGTTTACCGGTACTGCGCCACCGTCACCTACCACACCAACGGATCCAGGTGGGCCTACTGTTGACAACGTTAAGATCCGTAGGATCACCAAGATTGACGACATCCGTGCTTTGTTCAACCCTGGCTCGGCAATTAGGTCTGATGACCTGAATAAGAACTTTGAGCAGCTGCGTTATGCTGTTCAAGAATCTAATTGTCAAGGTATTCCTGATGATGTAGATGCTTATCTTAAGAACTACTATTGGGATAATTTTGACAGCACTGTTTATTCTACTGAAACCTGGGTTAGTAGTGACGCAAAGGTTGCTACAACTGCTGCAATGGATGCACGATTCCAGGATGAAGCGACAGAAACCCTTACTAAGGCTGAGCTTGCTTCAGCTAGTAATGTAATCCCTGATAACGACACAGCCCTTCCTACTACAGGTGCTGTCAAGGATTATGTTGATCACGTAGTTGAAACTGATGTCCTTGTTAACAGCACTGGTCTTGAAAAAAGTGCTAGCAATGGTCAGGTAACTCTTGGCATTGCTGCTGGTTCAGTTGATCTTGATCGGATCAAAGCAGCTGACATTATCACTTCATCGGAATCTAATCCTAATAACGATACTACTATCGCAACTACAGCTAAGATCGATGATATGATCGATGCTGCTATTACTGGTGATATTGCAGGTTCTGATGGTGTTTCAATTACTAATGATGGTGATGGTACTATTACTGTTGGTCTGAGTGACAACAGTGTTGACCTTGATAAAATTAAAGACGCTGATAAGATTACTTATGCTGAGCAGAACGCTGGATCTCCTAGCCCTGCTGATAATAATCTTTTTACAGCATCTGCATCTGCACGTCGTTTTGACACCCTTGTACAAACTGGTACTCCTAGTGGTACAGATTGGGAAACTGGTAAGACCTGGCTTCAAAATGATGATGACCAAACCCTTAAGATTTGGAATGGCAGCACCTGGCTAGACGTTGCGTCTGGTGGTTCTTTCCGTACCCAAGATAAAGTCATCTACGTTGATGCTACCGGTGGTGATGATTCTAAAACTGGTCACCGTATTAGTGGTCCTAAGCTGACTATTAAAGGTGCTATTGCTGACATCAACGCTGACATCAGCACGTCTATTAAGACTGCTGGTTCAGGCTATACAAACGGTTCTTACACCAACGTACCTCTTACTGGTGGTACTACTGGTTCTGGTCTGCAAGCTAACATTACTGTTGCCGGTGGTGCTGTAACCGCCTGTACTGTTACAAGTACAACTACACTAGAAGAGTATCAAATTGGTGATATTCTATCTGCTTCTGACTCTAACCTCGGCAGCGGCGGGGGTTCTGGTTTCCAGCTGGAAGTAACTGGTGGTGGTGATGGTATGACCGTCATCGTTTCTGCTGGTGTTTATCGGGAGATTGCTCCTATCCAAATCAAACGACGTAACGTGTCGATTGTAGGTATGGCGCTTCGTAGCACTATTGTGCATCCTACTCCAGCAACTCAAGGTGACCATGCTGATGGTAACAATGCCTTGTTTGAATTGAACAGCGGTTCGTTCATCCAAAACCTGACGTTGACTGGTATGCAAGCTAGCAGCTCCGGTAGTAACACTCTGGACTCGGTATTGCCTACACGTCAAGGTTGGAACTTTGCACTTTACAATAATTGCTATCTTACTAAATCTCCTTATATTCAGAACTGTACCAACTTCTCTGATAGTGAGATTGATAACAACGACCTTCGTGCTCACCGTCCACGTGGTGGTTCTGCTGGTGACACTGATTCCGCGCCGACTGGTGGCGGTATGCTTATCGATGGCTCTGTACCTAAGTCGACAAGCCCGCTCCGTTCAATGGTAGCAGATAGCTACACCCATGTTGGTTTGAATGGTCCTGGTATCCTTGTTACTAACAACGGTTACACACAGTGTACTTCTAGCTATGCATTCTTTAACAAGTACCACATTAAATGTCTGAATGGTGGTCAGGCTAACCTGGCTGCATCTACTACTGACTTTGGTGAGCGTGCTTTGGTTGCTGATGGTAAATCTTCATCTGCAATCTTTACATCTAATGTTGATGGTGCTGCAGCTGATAAAGCTACAACTTTTAACATTAATGCACCGGCTGCAGCTACTGGTTGGTTTGGTTCAGGCACACGTCCACAAGACAACATGCTTGTCCAGGTAAACAGTGTTATTTACCCTGTTGTTTCTGCTGTTGCTAGAACTGACTCTGAAGGTGGATCTGGTTGGACTGTTACTATTAGCCGTCCTGATCCTGCTGATAGGGCAGGTAATCTTGGTCTTAACGGTGCAGTAAGCGATAACGCTGCTGTGTCGTTCTTCCTCCGTTCTATGATCGCCTCTAGTGGTCATACAATGGAATATGTTGGTAGTGGTACTAACTACAGTGCACTGCCTGAAAACGGTGGTGTGCCTATTGAAGCCCGTCAGGTTAATGAATCTAACAACGGTAAAATATGGACAGCTACTACAGACCACAAAGGTAAGTTTGCTCTTGGCAGCTTCTTCACTGTAGACCAGGATAAAGGTATTATTACCATGGAAACTGGTTCTATCCAGTTGGACCTTGGTACCTTGCTTGTAACTGGCACAGGTTATGCACAACTTGGTGCACCGCTTGATATGAATGGAAATGAAATTTCCGATGAATCAGGCAACCTTAAACTAGATGCTAATGGTGATATTGACGTACAGTCAAATAAAATTATTAACCTGACTAATCCTGCTGCTAACCAAGATGCTGCCACTAAAGCATATGTAGATGCACACACTGATAGTTCAAAACTACCGCTTGCTGGCGGTACTTTGACCGGTGCACTAACTTTGTCTGGTGCTCCTACCTCTAACCTTCATGCTGCTACTAAAGCATATGTAGATACTGAAGTTTCCGGTCTAGTTGATTCTGCACCTAGTACGCTCAACACTCTTAATGAGCTTGCAGCTGCACTTGGTGATGACGCTAACTTCTCTACTACTGTTACTAACAGCATTGCCGCTAAGATGCCGTTGGCTGGTGGTACGTTTACCGGCAACGTTGATCTTGATGATAATGTAAAGGCAAGATTTGGTACTGGTGATGACCTAGAAATTTATCACGATGGATCTAATTCAAAAATTGTAGATTCTGGAACTGGACAACTTATTCTTCAAGCCAGTGCGTTTAGAGTTTTAAACGCTGCTGGTAGCGAAAATATTATAGATGGTGATGAAAATGGTGATGTAAATCTTTACTACGACGGCTCTGAAAAATTAAAGACCAAATCAGACGGTGTAGACATTACAGGTGAGCTTGAATGCGACACCTTGGATGTTGATGGTGAAGCCAACATTGAAGGACAATTTAAATTACACACTGGAGTTGTAGATAAAGCTCGATTAAGTACTGATGGTGTTCTTTACTTAGGTAATAACGGCAATTCAAATGCATTAACAGGAACTACACCCCGTGTTGTATTAAATACGAGTAATAACGGTGGTGCCTCGTTTGCTGGTGGTAACGTCACAATTGATAGCTCGGGGCGGTTGTTGCTTGGCACAACGACTGAAGGTGAAGCAAACGCAGACGATTTGACTGTCGCCACCTCTGGCAATACCGGTATTACGGTTCGGAGTGGTACAACAAACAAAGGTAACATTTATTTCTCTGACGGGACGTCTGGAGATGCTGAATATCGTGGTTATATTGAATATAACCATGATGGGGATACTTTAAAGCTTGGTACTGCTAATTATGTTCGAGCAACAATCGACAGCTCGGGCGCCACGTTTGCAGGCATCATTACTGCCCAGGCTGGTGCTGTCGCTGAAATCGGTACACTTACCAGTGGCACAACAGTTACTCCTGATTTTGCGACTCATTGCAATTTTACCGTTACCCTCGGACATAACGCAACTATTGCTAACCCCTCTAACCTTGTAGCAGGTCAATCTGGTTCTATCTTCCTTGTGCAAGATGGAACGGGCTCCCGTACGGCTGCGTTCGGTTCTTATTGGGACTTTGCTGGCGGGACCGCACCCACGCTAACGACTGCCGCGTCATCCGTTGATAGGATCGACTACATCGTCCGCTCTTCCACCTCTATTCACGCTGTAGCTACCCTTAATATGTCATGAGTGTATTTCATAATAATATCCTAGCAGGTGCCGCCGGCGCTGGCGGCGCTGCTGCTGGTTACCAGATTGACCGCAGCTTGCGGTTTAACAGTGCTGATAGTGCATATCTAAATAGAACCCCGTCGTCTGCTGGCAACCGGCGCACATGGACCTGGAGCGCGTGGGTAAAAAGAAGCAAGCTTGGTGCGGAAGAAGGCGTATTTTCAAGCTACGGCACCGCGCATCCAAATACTGCATTTGTTTTTAATCAAGACAATACTTTTCAGTTCCATGATTTTGCAAGTGGCAGTTTCAACTTTAAACTTGTAAGCAATAGAGTATTGCGTGATACAAGCGCATGGTATCACATTATTGTTGCTGTAGACACCACAATGAGTATTGCGGCATACAGACTTAGAATTAGCATAAATGGCACTTTGTTGAGCAGTAGTGATTACAGCACTGCGCAATGGCCAAGTGAAAACTTTCAGACTGATTTAAATAGCGCGACTCGGACTGATATTGGTCATCACGCAGGTGTATATTTTAACGGCTACATGGCTGACATACATTTTATTGACGGCCAGCAGCTTGATGCGGTAGATCTTGGGGGGTTTGATGACAATGGTGTATGGCAAGCAAAGGAATACACCGGATCATATGGAACCAATGGTTATCATATTAATTTTAGCAATGTAACTTCTGCGGCAAGTATTGGAGAAGACAGCAGTGGCAATGACAATGATTTTACGGTAAACAACATTAGCCCAGCCACAATAGATTACGCCTCTGGTTTAACCACGTCAGGAGGCGCTGCGTCGGGCTATGCAGCCTCTAAAGTTTTTGATTCTAATACAAACAACTTTTTTCTTACCTCTGGCAGTAGCACCGGAACGACTTGGACGTTTACTCCGCCGTCTTCAATAGCCGCGACTAGCCTTGTTATCAGGGTTTCACAAGGCGCAAAATACAGAGTCAATGGTGGCAGCTACACAACATATAGTGGTGGCAGCTCTGGTGAATTGACCCTCACGTCTTCCATTACTGGTGGAGCAATTACATCGATCGAAGGGTATTCATTAGGCAATTACCAAATTGGCCTTTGGTATATCAAGGTCAACGGCAATGTCCTTACCTCAGACCAAGGTGCAAGCACCGATGTTCTGTTTGACTCACCAACGAACGGCGATCAGTCAGACACTGGTGCGGGCGGAGAAGTTAGCGGGAACTATTGCACGTTTAACCCTCTTAAAAAATCAGCAGGGGCTACTTTATCTAATGGAAACTTACAAGCTGTTATTGGTACCACTGGTGGAACTCAGCAAACATTTGCCAATTTTGCAATGTCCTCCGGCAAATGGTATTGGGAAATTGTCTCTACAGGCACTGCTCGTTTCTGGGGTATTGCAAAAAACACATCTGGATTAAATAAAAGTCCTGGCGAAGATGCTGACAGCTATGGCTGGGGTGACTTCCACGGGACAACTGGCGAAAAATGGCACAACGGTTCTTATTCTGCTTATGGGACGTATCCCAGCGCTGGAGATGTTGTTGGCGTAGCTTTTGACGCTGACAACGGTACTTTGACTTATTACGTCAACGGAACAAGTCAAGGAACTGCCTTCACTGGAATAACTGGCACTTACTTCCCCGTTGTGGGTATTGATAACACAACGCACATTTTAAACGCGGGCCAGCGTGCTTTTGCATATTCGGCTCCAAGCAATCACAAAGCGCTTTGCACAGCGAATCTATCGACCCCTAATGTTGCAAAAGGTTCAGACCATAACGACGCCATAACCTATACCGGCAACGGCGGTACGCAAACAATAAGTGGGTATGATTTTCAGCCAGATTTTGTATGGTACAAATACAGATCAGGCGTTGCAGAAGGCGGTCATTATTTGTTTGATAGTATTAGGGGCGCAACAAACTATTTAAGAACAGATCGAACAGCTGCAGAAGACACCTATACCAACTCTCTTACTGCATTTACTTCAAGTGGATTTAGTGTTGGCAATCATTCATCTACCAACTACAACAATGACGAATATATTTCTTGGGCTTGGAAAGCCGCATCGTCAACTTCTAGCAACTCTGACGGCAGCATCAGCTCTCAAGTCAGAGCAAATCAATCGGCTGGTTTTTCAATCGTTAAATGGACTGGGACAGGTTCTGCTGGCACCGTAGGTCATGGTTTAGGCGCTAAACCTGAATTTATTTTCACGCATAGCATATCAAATAGTGGGCAATGGCCGGTTTACCACTCAGTACACGGAGCAACAAAATATCATTATTTTAACAGCAACATTGAGGCTAGAACTTACCAACATTTTTGGAATAATACTGAGCCAACATCGTCAGTTTTTTCAATCGGAAGCGATTCCGACATATCTAGAAGTGGTGGAACTCATATTGCTTATTGCTTTGCACCTGTCGCAGGCTATAGCGCGGTTGGTGAGTACGCCGGCAACTCAAGCTCTGACGGCCCCTTCGTACACACCAATTTCCGTCCAGCATGGGTCATGGTAAAGGCACATGATGGTGCAAGAGATTGGATGGTTTTTGACAGTGCTCGTGAACCTTTTAATGTAAACGACAGAGTTTTATCGCCAAATACAGGTGGCGCAGAAATGACCCCTGGTTATAAAATGGATTTTCTTTCCAATGGTTTTAAGCTAAAAGTTTCAGCCATGGAAACTAATAATTCAGCTCTTAATTATCTTTATGTCGCCTTTGCTGAAAATCCGTTCCAAGCTAATGGCGGGCTTGCTGTTTAAATTTACAAATAATTATGTTACAACTTGATGGCAAGACCCTGCAATATGACAGGGCATTTTCACATGATGGTGTTTCTTACCCCTCCAATTGGCTTCGTCTAACTACATTAGAAGAAAAAAAAGCTATTGGTATTGTTGAAGTTGCTGACCCCGTTGTTGGGGTTTGGGATCAACGTTTTTACTGGGGTGTAGACAGACCTAAACAACTTGAAGATGTTACCGACGACGATGGTAACACCACCGCTGGTCTCAAAACTCAGTGGAAACAAAAACAAAGCGAAATTGCAGGTAATTTACTTGCTCCGTCTGATTGGCGTGTAATTAAAGCACGTGAAACTGGCGGTCAAGTTAATATCGACTGGTTTAACTACCGCAAAGCGGTTCGTACAGCTTGCAACACTCGTCAAGCTGAAATTGACAAATGTGCTGATGTTGCAGCACTAAAAACATTGATTGACAACCCTACTACCCCTTGGCCTGAAGAACCATGATCACCCTTATCCGTCCAATTCTTTTCTCATTTCTTAACTCTGAAAAAGTCAAACGTCTTGTCGTTGACCTGCTTACTAAACTAGCTGAGCAAAGCGACAACACTGTTGACGATCAAGCAGTAAAGTTTATCGAACGCGGACTGTTCGGTGGACCCCTGGAGTAATCCTCCTTCATTCCCCTCTCTAACGCTTCCAGAAGCGCCTATGATGCCCTCGCCTGTCCTGGAGGTACCAAGGGCTCAGCTACCTAGCTATAAGCCCCTTGTAGTCCCTCCTAGCGACCTGCGCCCGCCACCGGGAATAACGGGGGAGAATGAAGATAAATCACCGGACAAACCTCAAGCAAAAGAGGTGCAAATGATTGACGTGCCGTTTACGGATGTAGAAGTCCCTATGCCGTCCACTGAGATCATGACCGCTGCAGCTACTACAGCAGTTATTTCTGTTGCTGCCACGCTTACTGCTACTTCAGTTTTTAAATGGCTAGTAACACTAATGAAACCTGCACTTAAGCAAGCATGGAGCAAACTAACAAAGAAAAAGAACAAAGAAAACCCTTCTTAAAAAAAGTGAAAGAACATGCCGAAAAGGATATTGAAATCCTCGGTACTTTTGTACGCCTAGGTGTTGTTGTTTGGAGTGGTTTTATTATTACTCTTAACTACGTAGACATCCCTATGATTAAAAAAGGTCAAAGTGGCGGCGATATCACGTTCGTGGCTAGTGTCTTTACTGGTGCTCTTGCTACTTTTGGCCTTAACACTTCTAACAACAGAGCTAAACCTGACGACGATCCTAAGAAAAAAGAACCATGAAAAAACTTCTTATCCTTTTGTTTCTAGCTTCTCCTGCTGCAGCACAGCAAGTAACCCCTAATTTTACACAGGGGTCCATGCAATCAACCACTACTACCACCATTGATATCGAACGTACTATCGAAACCGAAATCATGGGTGGCGATTATAAATCATGGAGCGGAACAAACGTAACCCCCAGTGGGGATATCTTGAGCGATTCCACAACCTATTCCGTAACCAACGCGGGCGAACAGTTTCAACTGGAGACTGTCGTTCGGGATGCGGGAGTCGTGGAAACCATCAGCATCGACGAGGTTATCGAATCAACCTCCACCACTACCTCGCTGTCTGTCTTCTCTCAGTAAGTCCTGCACTTGCAGCACCTGAAGATCCAACAGTGCAAAATAGTTCAAATCCCGTGGCAGCAGCTACGGGTAATGTTACAAACCAAGCCGTACAATTCCAAAACAATGGAGCACCATCTCGGCAATACTTCGCTAACAACGTCAGTTGTAACGGCGCTACGATGCAATTTAGCCCGTTTTACATGGGTAATGACACCATTCCTTATGAAACTTCTGGTTACGTTAGGAATAACAACTTTGGTGCACAGCTTAATTTTAGTGTACCTTTGGATGGTGGCATGATTGAGCTGTGTAAAAGCATAGCCAAAAAACACGAACAAAAATTACGTCTTGACTACGAACTTGTGAGGGCACTCAAATGTACCGAGATTATGAAAGCTGGGTTTATGTTTAGACCTGGTTCTCGTGTAGAAGTCCTATGTCATGACGTAGTACCTATTGTGGTAGTAAATGACAAAGAAAAAAGCGACTGAAGATCAGTTTAACGAGTTGCATAATCTTGTCACTAAGGAGTTCCTTGCCCGTATTAAATCGGGCGAGGCTTCTACTGCAGATTTGAAAGCAGCTTGTGACTGGCTCAAAACAAATGACATTAGTGGTGTAGCCATGGAAGGTAATCCGCTGTCTAAATTGGCAGCAGTTATGCCCCAGGTAGACCCTGAGCTTGTACAACGGAGGTTGCATGGCTCGCACGTCTAAATATAGTGGCGCTAAATACGCCAACGGTAACTACAAGTCGTATCAAAAGAAGTACGACTCATCTAAACTACAGATCAAGAAACGATCTGCACTTAACAAAGAAAATCGGAGACGCGGAACTTATGGTAACGGCGATGGTAAAGATGTATCACACAAAAAGAATGGTAAAACATTCCTTGAAAAAGCATCTAAAAACCGAGCACGTAAAGGCCGCGCATGACTCCCCTTCTTCCTACTCCTGACGACTATCTTTTTAACTTAATAGCTATGACCTCTCCAGAAGCCAAGCGCCTGTGGAGGCGCTCTATTAAGGAACATTTTGACCATACATGTATTTATTGCGGAAAAACTTATGACCTTAGTCAGTTATCTATCGATCATGTTCATCCTAGGTCTCGTGGGGGTCAGGATGTCGCAACGAATGTTGTATGCGCCTGCACCCGTTGTAATCAGGAAAAGGGAAGTGCTCCCGTCATCGACTGGATGAGGGAGCGATTTGGAGTCAATAGGCTCCGTGAAAAAATTCTTATGGAGCACATCGCCTGATGGCAGAAACAGCGCAAGAGCGTTTTGACGCAAAACGTGAAAAATTACAGTCTGCTATTGATAATTTAGTTGAACAAAGATCTAACACTAATGACGCTAGATCTACTAGAAGTTTGACACGAAGAATTAAAGAAAAAAACAGACAACTTAGAGACCATGAGCAACGGCGTGCCGGAATGCGTACTGGTATTGATCCTAAAGGTGGATCAGCAAAGCGCATCCCTACACAGCCTACAATGCAACTGCATCATGCAGGTTCTAGCTTGCATAATGCGGCACCTTTTTTTGAAGGATTGGATGTTCCAGAAAAACTTTTAATGGAACGTCGGTTTGCACAACTTGGTATTGTACCAGGTGATGTGACCATGAACGCTCTTGCAATGTTTTCGTCTATTCACCAAGGCGGTATTCATAATTTAGAGCGTGATTTAAATTTAGAAGGTAAGCAGTATTTTAAACCAGGTGCTTCTTTTCAAGAAAAACTTGAAGCTGTTGAAGCGTTTGCTGCAGATCAACGTTATTTACAACGTGTAGCGCAGGAAGCACAGTTCAAAGCTCAGTTTGAAAAAGGTGGTGTAAGAATGCGTGTTGAGGCTACTCCAACTGCAGAAACATCTGCACAATTTGAAGATATTGAACGCAGGCGTGCTAAAGAAGTTTCACGTGATATACGTGAATACGGTCCTGAAACTCACCGCATTGCTGGTAGGCAAATTAGACCGCCTCAAACTGGTGCTAAACTGCCTCAAATGCAGATGCAAAGTGGTAAGACTACAATTACAGGTAGA
>Ga0070746_10000663_pt1 | contig 20556 bp, 24 predicted proteins | sample VirMetDEL_Mar_21_FD_77016 | JGI IMG/M metagenome (GOLD analysis project Ga0070746, IMG submission 77016) | Aqueous microbial communities from the Delaware River and Bay under freshwater to marine salinity gradient to study organic matter... | ecosystem: Environmental > Aquatic > Marine >...
AACGATCAAGAAAACCCTGAAACAGAAATTGAAATCGTGGTTCTTGTTGACGGTATCGAATGCGAAAAAAACCCTGCTCCATTGCCAAGAAATGTAAAGAAAATCATCATTTCAACAGGCAGTCCTCTTTCAGGTCGTGAATTTGAAATCTTTGCTTGCTTTGAGAATGAAGAAGAAAAAGAAGCCGCAAAAGGCAAGCACTTTGATCATCACTTGAATGATTTCATGAGCGGAATCAATGAAGTCAAGAGCATGACTCCTGATCAGCAAATGCAAAAGTTGCGCGATATGGTGAAGACTGATCCTGAAGACGAATTTGAAGATAAGGATGAATTGTTGATTGAAGGTGTGGACGTGATCAATAAACAAATCATTGTGATTGATCAATTGACAGCAAAGATTGAAGGCTTGAACGTCATTCTGAACAATCGTTGTCAAGCAATAGAATCACTTCATGATTCGGTTGAACTGAAGACGAAAGAGATTGAAGGCTTGAAGGCTTCAAATGATTGCTTGCAAAGAATGCTTGAAGTCGCTGAAAAAGATCAAGCAAATGCACAAGAAACAATCATGTCTCAAAACGTCAACTTGAAGACAAGATCAGATCAACTTCAAGCGTGTCACAAAATGCTTGATGCAAACACAGAAACGATTGACATGCTTAGGCGAGAGAATAGTTCAATTTTGAACAAGCTGAACAAGTTGAAAAATTTTGTTTACAGCATTGATGAATAACAAGCAACAGAAAACAGACAAAAGAAAGAAACGAAATGACCGATCAAAAAAAATTCAATCCACAAACGCTGAAGGCGTTATTCGCTGCTCATAAAGCAAATCAATTAGTTGAGTGCGTCGTCTACTCAACTGCAACAATGCAGTCACTGACTTTCAGGCAATCAGACGGCAAGAAGTTTGATCTTGCCCAAATTCCTCGTTGCGTCATTCAGTCTGACAGTGAAGGAAACAACGTTCACTTCTTTCTTGTCGGCCCATTCTTTTACACCTGGACAAGAGCAGTTCTGCAAAAGATCATTTCAAAGGTGAATTCAAATGAATCAGGTTCACAATTGACCTACACTCAAGCGGAATCAATCTGCTGGTCAATTGACCGAATCATGACAGCATTTGAAACTTCAGGAATGGTTGACGCTGCTGCAATTGCTGACTTCAAAGATTTCAGCTTCTTGATCAATAAAGAGAACTGGAAACCTGATGCTTCAGTTTTCAACAATTCACCAAGGACATTTAATAAGCTGACATGGTGATGTCGGGCCCTACTTATTGACTTGAACTTGACTGGACTGCTGGCAAGCGAAAGAGCCAATTGAAGGCAATTATGGGGAAGAAATGTAAACAGGCAATTAAGCGTGCAATGCGAATGACTGCAAAGGGCTTGACTTCCAGCGATCAAGGACATATCTTTTCAGTCAAGTGCTTTGCATTGTCTCAACCTACTGCAACGCTTGCGTTTCTTTTGGCTTGAATTCGTCCTCAAGTCAAAGGTCCTTTCGTTTGGGGTGGTGGTCTTGGTCGCTTGTTTTTTCGTTGCAAGCAATCAGGATTGCCACCTTTTTTTTATGATCACAGAAAGAGAAATTGACATGACAGCAAAGAAGACAGCAAAGAAACCTGTTCTGAAAAAGAAACCGAAAAAGGCTTCAGCCAAGAAGACGGCAAAGCCTTCAGCATCAAATTCAAAATCAACAAGACCAACAATCTACTACCTTGAAATTGCTGGCGAGAACTATCCTGCAATGCGCGTTGCTGACTTGCTTGGCAGGAAAGCTGAATACAATCCGCGCAAAATCTCAAAGCATGACAAGTCTGCTCTTGCTAAGTCAATGGAAAGATTCGGTACAGTTCAATCAGTTGTTTACAACGAGAGAACAAACACTGTTGTCGGTGGACACCAAAGGTTAGATGTTGCTGAAGCTTCTGGTCTTGAAATCTTCCCTGTCATGATAGTCAATCTGTCACTGATTGAAGAAAAGGCTTTAAACCTGTCCCTGAATAGAATTTCAGGTGAATTCGTCATGCAAGGCGTTGCTTCTCTTCTGAATGACATACAAGGCATTAACAGCGACTATCTTGACTTCACTGGCTTCACAGGCGATGAAATGTCACCTTTGCTTGTGGCTCAATTTGAAGCTTCTGAAGAGAACCTTGAAGGCGTTGCAGGTGGTGAAGGTGAAATTGACGGCAAAAGCAAAGGCATGACGTTTGACAAATTTGTTGAAGTCGCACGTCAATTCGTTGATTCACCTGAACCTAATTCCATGAGCGGAAAAGGTGAAGAGTTGAAAGGTCAATTTCATGAGGCAATCAGAAATGCTGTTGACATGCTTGACGGTATGAATGAAACTTAATTTGTTAGACTGAAATGAACAACGAAAACAAACAATCAATCAATGAATTCAGTTGTCTTGTTGTCAACTGGATTGTCACAATTGCAATCACAATGATTGCTGTCCTGCTCTACTGAAAGAAAGAAAGAAATCATGTCAATCAACAAAAACGTCATTCAATCATTCATGGCACCTGTCACTGACAAACGCTGCACAATCATGTTGCCGCTGTCCGATGAAATGAAGCATGTTGGAACAAGCGTTGAATTTGATCACACAGACAAACCTTCATTTTTGCAAATGTCTTATTTCGGCAAGCATGAAAGCGAAAGGACATTGAAGAGAGTTGAAATTTTCTTTGTTGTCGCTGAAGAGTTGATTGATGACAACTTGGTGATTCTTGCAACAGATAAGATTGAATCAGGTTCAAAACGTCGATATTTCATCGCCATTGATTCAGATCAGATCACAGATTGAATCAAGGTAATTGAAAGCAGACGAAATCAAATTTCACTTCAAAAGAAAGGTTCAGAAATGAGCAACACAAAGCCACAACTGAGAAAGAAAGTTATTGCTCTTGTCGTCAATACTTATTTGACGAATGAAGACATTGAAAGCAATCTTGCGGTCAAGCTTTGGGCGGGATCAAAGCAAGATGACTTTCAAGCGGCGATCACGTTAGATTGTCGGAATGTTCGCGTGCTTGACAGTGACAACATTGAAGACACAAGAGCATTTGCAAAGAACAGTTTTGAAGACGCTGAAGACCCTGAAAGCGTTGAAGACTAAAACGAAAGCAAACGAAAGAAGAAACGAAATCATGAACTATCAAATTGCTTGCAATTGCGGTCACAAAGGCAATCAGCACGCAGATCTATACAGTCGCGGAATTGATTCTTGTCCTGTCATTGGTGCTTGTTGTGTCCTTGGTTGCGATTGCAAAGGTTATTCTTCAATTCCTGAAGTTGAAGTTGAGCCTGAATCCACAAATGCAATTGAAAAAGGCTTTGAAGCAATGCGGGAAAAAAGCGTTTTCATGCAGATTGACAAATCAGTTGAAGGTGAAGACGTTCATGAATTCAATGAAGTCAAAATGAAATCCTCTCTGATTTGCCTTGAATGCGATATTGAAAAGCCTGAATCATTCTTCCCTTCTCAGCGGTCAAACCTTCAAATCTGCCTTGAATGCTGTCGCATGAATGAAGCTGACAAAATCATTGAAGCTGGTGGTGGTATTCAAGACGTGAGAAGCTACAAAGAGAATCACAAGCCAAATGGTCTTGTGATGGGTCCTCTTATGCAATCAATTGCACCTGTCAAGTCTGCTTCACCTGCTGAAGTGAAACAGTCCTGTCTTGTCTTCATTTCAGGTGGCTACAAGTCTGCAATAGTCGCTGCTCTTGCAGTAAAGAAATTTGGTGAAGAGAACGTGAAAGGCGTTTATCTGAAAGGGACATTCAAAAACAAGTTTCTTGATGAGCAGCAAAGGCTTGATGCTCATTTCGTTTGTGAAAGTTTGAACATTGAATTCAGTTCTGTTCAGTTGATTGAAACTGAAGTTACTGATGAGCCTGAAGAGGTTGATTTGATTTCATTGTTTGAATGCGCGTTAAAAGAAACCGATTTCACCTATGCTGCAATGGGATTTGCTCGTGATGACTTGGCTTCACAATACGTTGAACAGGGTTTCTTTGATCCTATTGAAACCTTCCCGTTTGCACCTTTGCTCAAGCTGAAGCCTTCAGGAATTATCAAGCAGTTATTCTCTTCACCTTTGGCAATTCGTGCTGTTTGCACCTCTTCAAATTGCACGTCAACAAGAGGCGTTATTCATTGCGGTCAATGCAAAGGATGCTTGTCAAGAGCAAAAGCTTTTGCTGAATTCAACTCTTTAGCGCATAATGGGCCCTATTCAGATCCTGGTTTGACAGGAATTACTGAAGATTTGAAAAGTAAATTGCTGAAAGGTGGTTTCAAATATGTCGGAAGTGCTGAGAAGAGTAATTCACAGAGCGGTTGAAAATGTCCGATCAAAAGAGCGGACAATAGGGGTCAGACAACTTCAAATCTTTGTTGATGTTGACAATGATTTGATCGACATTCAGAAACGTGATTCATTTCACGTTTCTGTTTCTATGTCTGAAGCCATTCATTCAGGTTATGAAACTGTCGATGAATTTACTGCTTGGTTTCAGGGTATCATCACAAAGCGTTTGAAGCGTGGTCCTGCAAGTCCTATGAAAGCAATCATGGTGAACCGTCCTGCTGTTGCTCCTGTTGATCAGTCTGAAGGCGTTGAACTTGATCTTGAGTCAAAAGAGATTGATCACAGGAAGGTTGAAGGTGACTAACCTCTATGACTGCAAAGAAGAAAGCGACAAAGAAGCGTGCTGCTAAAAAGAAGACTTCAGCAAAGAAGGCGATTCATGGCGCAACGAAGACTTCAAAGAAGGCTGCTGCTAAGAAAGGAAGTTCAAAGAAGGCTGTTGCTAAGAAGACAGCAAAGAAAACTGCAAAGAAGGCAGTGAAGAAAAGAGCAGTCAAGAAGACTTCAAAGACACAAGACAAGCGGATTGCTAAAAAAAATGCGAGGATAGAAAAGCAGCGCGTTATCAAGGCTGCTCAAGAGCGAAACGGTAAACGCTTACCTGACGGCAATGAAGGCACAAGACTTGAAGAAAAGGTTGGCATGATTCCAGTTGCCAATCTTACAGGTGATCCAGTTTATGATGATTGGATACCCTGTTTCCTTCTTGGCTTAAGACGCGAAAAAGGTGTTGCTGCTGCTTGTCGTGAAGCAGGTGTTGGTCGTTCAACTGCCTATGCTGTTCGTAAGAAATACAAAGCCTTCCGTGAAGCCTGGATTGAAGCAGTCGAGTTGAACACCGACGAATTGCAACAGACAGCAATGCACAGAGCCATTTACGGTTGGAATGAACCGTTGCTTTTCAAAGGCGAAATCAAAGCAGTCAAACGTGTCTATTCTGCTCCTTTGACTATCTTCATGCTCAAGAAAATGCGTCCTGATATCTTTGGTGACAAAGAAGAGAACAAGAATTTGACACCTGAAGAGGTTGCAGCAGCGTTGTCTGAATTTGCAAATATGGCAAGAGGGACTGTTGGTAATAAGCGGAACAAGAAAGGTTGATTGATTGTCACTAATTCCTTCAACACTTCAATCATTTGAGATTGAAGGCATTGACTTTGAATTCAAGTTTCCTGCACGCTGGTATCCTCTTGCATATCATGATGAGCAGGAAAAGCTTTGGTGTACTGAAACACGTTTTCGCGTTGTTCCTGCTGGTAGGCGATCAGGCAAGACTGAAATTGCAAAACGTTTCATTGTCATTCAGGCAATGACTTCACTTCAATCTGATGCGTGGTTTGTTTGTGCTGCTCCTGTCAACGATCAAGCTGTCCGAATTTATTGGGCTGACTTGAAAGCAATGTCACCTGCTTGGGCGGTCGCTGATATCAGTGAAGGCAAGCACACAATCACCTATGTCAATGGAGCGCAACTAACAGTGCTTGGGCTTGACAAACCTGAACGGATTGAAGGTCGTCCTCTTGACGGGATTGTTTTGGACGAATATGCGAACATGAAATCGAAAGTCTGGATTGAAAATGTTCGTCCTGCTCTTTCAACTCCTGGTCGTGTCCCTGGTTGGGCGTGGTTTATTGGCGTTCCCGAAGGTCGAAATCATTATTATAAACTTTCAAAGGCTGCTGAAGATGAGGCGCGTGAAGATTGGTCAAATCATCATTGGACAAGTCGTGGAATCGTTGATGAAAGTGAACTTGAATCAGCAAAAGGTGACTTGGACGAATTGACTTATGCTCAAGAGTATGAAGCAAGTTTCATCAACTTCAGTGGTCGTGCTTATTACACTTTCAATTCTGCAATTCATGCAGTTGAGCGGTTGACATACAATCCGAATCTTCCGATTCACCTGAACTTTGACTTCAACGTTTCACCTGGAATTTGTTCAATTTCGCAGGAGTCACTTTATACGGGATCAATTGAAAAGGTTGACAAGTCAAAGCCAATCACCAAGTTTATCGGTGAAGTCTGGATTCCTCGTAACTCGAATACTCCCATGGTTTGCCGCAAAGCGTTGACGCTGACTTTTGAAGACGCTTACGGAAACAAACACAAGCTTGAAGATCATCTTGGTGATGTCGTTTGCTATGGCGATGCAACAGGTGGTGCGAAAGGGACAGCAAAGGTCAAGGGTTCTGATTGGGATCTGATCAAAGCTGAATTGCGTCCTGTCTTTGGGTCACGTTTGAAGATTCGCGTGCCGAAGGCAAATCCTCGTGAGCGTGTTCGGATCAACTCAATGAATGCTCGGTTCATGTCGCACACAGGAGCGATTTGCGCGTTGGTTGATCCTCGCTGTAAACATTCAATTGAAGATTTGGACGGGACAGCACTGGTTGAAGGTGGAAGTGGTGAGCTTGACAAGAACTCTGATTCTGATCGCACACATATGACAGACGGCATGGGATACAATATCGTAAAACGTCACCCAATCAGGACAGGAATTGCGAATTTTGAAGAGTCGGTGTTGTAAGTTTGGCAAGTTTCTTCTTGACATGCTATGATTCGGGCGTGAATGATTCGGTGAAAGGTTAAAATCATGGGCGCAATTATTGGTGCGATACTGAAAGCACTGCTTGAATTCTTTGTGCCATGGTTGTCAAAGCCTGATACGACAACTGAAGCAAAGAGAGCAGAAGAGCATGACGAAATTGACAAAGGCGTTTCAGGCTATCTTGATCGCAAGCGTGCTGACTATCTTGATGGGATGTCAAACGGGACCGAAAGTGATCTTCGTGCAGGAAGCTTTGACGATCAACGGGAAGCCTCAAGCGGTCCTGAAATTGGTGAAGACAAGTGAAGCAGACGTTTCATATTACAATGGCAATGAATGGATTGTTGTTGAAGACGTGATTCTTCCTGAAGGCTGGCTTGTTGTTTCGCCCAAACTTGCTGAAGGCAAGTGAACTGAATTTGATTTTTGAATAGTCACGAACAGAAGAAAGGAGGTGAACGGTTTGAAAACTTTTCTAAGCGTTATCAAAGCACTGCTTTCGTCAAAGAAATTTGTCGGAATGATTGCAGGTCTGATCACAACACTTGTTGCAAAGATTGGACTTGATGTTGATGACGCAACGATCACAAAGCTGACTGCAATGGTTGTCAGTTTTGTTTTAGGTCAAGGCATTGCTGATCACGGCAAAGAAGCTTCAAAGATCAATGCTGAAGCAGCAAAGGTTGCTGAAGCAGCAAAGGTTGCTTCTTGAGTGAAGCAATGAAGACTCTTGCTTTTCATTGGGCAAGGCTTTCTGTAGGGCCGCGAAACCCGTTGTTGAACTAACGTGGATTTTTTGCGGTCCTTTTTTTATGAAAAAAACGATAAAAAAAACAAGGCTAAGTAGTCAAGGGTGAACATAAGTGAGGCTCTGATAAACTGCATCCTGGCAATCGGAACAGCTACAGGACTATTTGCAGCAATCAAGAAATGGTTGGATGGTAGGTTTCGTCGGCGATGGGCTTTGAGCGTTCGATCAATTCGCCGAATGGAAAGGGACTTGGAAGAGTCTTGCGAGGCACTCGGTGCGTTGAAGATTCGGATTCTTGATTGCACAAACACAAACGGAATCCCAACACCTCAATCGTCCCGTCTTTACTCAACGGTGGTTTGGGAGTTCCCAAGAACGACCGACGTTGTCTGGGAAAAGGTTACATGCGATAGCCACCTAAGCGACATGCTGTTCGATTTGATCAGAAATCCTGAAGGGCATCGCGAAGGTTTAGTCAAGGACATAAGTGACAGCGCAATCCTAAAGGGTGTATATGGTCGAGAAGGCGTCAAGACTTCGGCTCAAGCGGTTATAGGTTTTGACGCGAAATGTATGTATTGGATCACGGTCCATTTCTCGGAAGAAAAGAAACTTACTCCCATCGAATGGGAGATAATTAGAAACCTCACTGCTTCTTTGAAGTACACGTTTAGAGTTCAATAAATGTCAAACGGATTTTTCACGTTCGGGTTATCCGAAATCATCAACAGCAATATTGACTTGCTGTCTGACACAATCAAAGCAGTGCTGATTGACGCTGCTGATTACACTGTTGATCTTGCCAATGATCAAGACTTTGCAGACGTGGATGTTGCTGCTCGTGTCTCTTCAACAACTCTTGCAAGCAAGTCATTAAGCGGTTCAATCTTTGATGCTGCTGACGCTGTCTTCAGTGCTGTTTCAGGTGATTCTTGTGAAGCTGTCTTGATCTACAAAGATTCAGGCGTTGAATCCTCTTCAACTCTTATTGCTTACATTGATACTGCAATCGGATTGCCCATCACGCTTGTCGGTGATGACGTGACGCTTCAGTTTGACAACGGCATTGCAAAAATCTTTGACTATGACGACGAAACTTTCGGGTCACTGAAAGTGCTGAAACCAATTCACCACACAACAGCAATCACTGCTGCTGGTTATCAATTCACAAAGATGACAGCGAACGGTGTTGAAATTGATTTTGCTGATCATCATATGGGTGCTGTTGGCACAATTGACGATCACTATGCTGCTCGCAATCGCAATGAATGGTCAATGCTCAACATGTTTGATGACGGCTCTGTGATTGGGCCGCTTGACATCGACTTGAAGCTTCAATTGACTGAAGGTCTTGTTGAGTTCGCGCAAAAGCTTCTCAACTTTGATATCAATTGGACTGCTGATGTTGTGAACGGTTCAATGAAGGCTGTTCCTTCGATTGAAATGGATTCATTCGTTTCTGCTTTATGGTCCTTTGATTATTGCTCAATTGAATTTCGCGTTCAACTTCCTGGCAATGGTGACACAAGCAAAGCTTTGTTGATGGTTCCAAGCGTGTCACAAAAGATTGTCAGATTTGATGACATTGATGAAATCCCAACAGCAGAAGAATTCAAATTTGTTCATCCTGGTCCTGGTGATCGCGGTGGGCAGGGCGTGCTTGATGCTGTTGATGGTATCGTTGCCTATGATGAGCCTGTCGGTGCAATATCACCTTCAGCAGGTGGTATTGCTAATTCACAAGCAATCTACCTATGGGACAGTGAAACGAATGAAGGCGTTCTGTTCAGAACGTTTGACAACGTTGGTCAAAACAAGATTTTCTCTGTGCAGCGTGCAGGTGATAACTTGATTGTTCGCGTTCGCTTCATTCCTCAAGATAATTCAATTGGCGTGAACAATCAGAGTGATGAAATTCCTTTCGGCTATGGTCTCGAAATTAGACCGATGACAGGTGATTTCAATGATGCTTTGCGATATGACGCTGAAAGAAAAAAAGCTGAATCATTCTCTGCATTCGACAAACCAAGAATCAATGATCCTGCTTCAACGTTTCCTGCAAAGATGAAATCAGCAACTTGCTTTTCATGGCTCAATTCTGGTGGTTCTGGTTTTGACTTCTCAAAATTCGTTGAACAGAATCAGAGAATCAAGAAATTCTTTGCAGGTGGTTCGCATTCAGTGCTGTCAAGTTGGTACGGTTCCGGTCCTGGTGACTTGAACGAATTCGCTCCAACACACACGCCATTCAACAACAACTTTGTTGAACAGGTTGCAGCGGCAATTGCTCTTCAGCAGACGGTCATTGTTTACACTTTGCCATTTCAAGCAGACGTGATTGAAACTGACGCTGCTGCTCTTGGCATTCTTGCTGATACGGTGAAGACTCGAACAGGTTATGTTTACTCTGAAGAGCCTGATCTTGATGCTTCTGAAGAGCCAATCACAACACAACATTTGAGCGTTTCAGGGCGTTTGAAATATGCTGCTTTCACGTTTGCTGATTCGGCAAACAACGCTGAACTTGTTTCATTCATTGTTGATCAGTTTGCCTCAATTGGAATTCATGGTTTTTATTTGGACGTTGCAGGTTTTTACGGCGCATCCTGCAATGATGACCCAAATGCTGATTCTGCTGATCGCGGTTTCGGAAACAAAACGTTCACACCTGGAATTCTTTCAATCTCTGATTTGTTCCGATCTGAAAGTGATGTTGTCGATGCAATTGTTATGCACGAATGGCCTTCAGACTTCTCTGTGAAGGTTGCTGACTTCTTTGCTTGGAACAGTTTTGGTCCTGTCATTGATTCACCTTCACAGGTGTTTGGCCCTTCTGCACAATTCGGTGACAGGATCAGACACTCAACGTTCAATTCATTCGGGCAAGGTGCAAATGAAAACCTTGATTCATTCACGATTGACGGTGTTGTTGACAAGAAAGAAATCCTGAACAGTTATTTTGCCTACTGGTTTGCAGGTGGTCACTTGATGCCTGTTTCCGCATATTGGGCTTTGCGTGATGAATATTTCATTGCTCTTGAAGGTGAAGCTGACTTTGATGATTGGTTTGAAGCAGCCATCCCACACTATGAATTCATTGCGCGTTTATGGTGGAAGCAGGAAGCGTTGGTGCGACGATTCCATACTTCAAAACGCTTGTTTGAAATGAATGGTTCTTCTGTTGTTCGTCGGAAGGTTGATGAAGCACTTTCGCTGACTTCAACGCAATCAACCTATGTTCATTCGCAAGGCTGGTATGATGAATTCAATGACGTGCTTGGTTTCTGCTGTTCAAACTTCACGCTGACGCTTGCTGAAGGTGGTTTCTTGAATGTCACTGAAACTTGGGATGATTTCATTGACGTTAACAACTTCCCTGAATTGGGACTTGCTGCAAGGACGGTTCAACTGCTTGATTGCGGAACAGGTGAGATTGAAACGCTTGCTGACTATGACGGTTCTGGTGGTTACACTTTCAATGTTGAAATGACTCCTGGTCGCGTTGTTTGGCTGATCATGGGTGATTATGTTCATGAGCCAGCAATACCGATTTCACTGGTCGCTGAAGATCAAACAACTGTCAACTTGTTAGGAAATTAGAATGGCAACTCGAAACCAAGATGTTGAAATGTTCAAAGGGAATGACATTGTCATTTCTTTCACGCTGACAAATTCAGATGGGACTTTTCCTGATCTGACTTCAGCAACTGCAATTGAATTCGGCGTTGCTGCAACTGCTGCAAGTACAACAAATGAATTTGTTGTTTCAAAGCCTTCAATGACGATCAGCGGCGCAAACAACAACATAGTTTCAATTCCAATTGCTGCAACTGATGTTGCTTCAATGTCTGCAGGTGCTTACTACCTTGAGTTGATGCGAACAATCGCAGGGGACACAATCACTTCTGCAGTCGGTACTTTTTTCTTGCGTGATTCTATTCACGATTAGGGGCTGAATGATGGGTCAAAGCGTTTTCGGACCAATGGTCAAACCTGCTGTCAAGAGCGGTGAAGATGAAGTCAAGGTTGATGAAATGTGTCCTGCTTTTGATGCGATGTCAAAAGCTTGGTGCTTGATTGATGACTTGCTTGGTGGAACGTATGCAATGCGTGACGCTGGCAAAAAGTGGTTGCCGAAAGAGCCAAAAGAAGCACCTGAAACGTATGCCTTGCGTCTTGAGCGTGCAATTCTGTTTTCAGGATATGAAGACGGTGTTGAACGTGTTGTTTCAAAACCTTTTTCAAATCCCGTGACAGTCAAGAATGAAGAGAAGTTGCCTGAAAAGGCTGCTCTGTTGCTTGACAACGCTGACTTGACTGGTCGTGATCTCACACAGTTTTTGAAGGACGTTTTCGCTGACGCTGTCAATCATGGACTGAGTCACGTTTTCGTTGATTTTGACGCTGAAGGTGCTGGTGATGCTGGTGAAGAGAAAGACAAAAACCTTCATCCATACTTCACGCACGTCAAAGCAAATCAACTGTTTTCGTGGCGTTCAAAGCGCGTGAACGGTCGATTTGAATTGATGCAAATCAGGATCAAGGAATTCAGGACTGAGACTGTCGGCAACTACGGTGAAATTTCCGTTCCTCATGTTCGCGTTGTGAATGCTCCTGATTTCGTTCAAGCAAACGGTCAACTTGTTCGCATTCCTGGTTCTTGGGAGCTTCATCGGCGTGATCCTGAATCGGGCAAATTCATGATTGTCAACGAAGGGAATTACACGTTTGATCGAATTCCTTTAGCGACATATTACACAGAGCGCACAGGTTTCATGACAGCGCGTCCACCAATGGAAAAACTTGCTTGGGCAAATCTTGCACACTGGCAAAGCTACGCTGATCAACGTCACCTGTTGCGATTCGTTCGCTATGCAATCCTGTTCATGTCTGGTGTGACTGATGAAGACATGGATCAAAAGGTCACTGTCGGTCCTTCTGCTTTGTTTCGTTCAACTGCTGAAAATGCAAAGATGTCTTTTGTCGAGAACACAGGCAAAGGTGCTGAGATTGGGCGCATTGATCTTCAGGACATTGAGGATTGGATGGAAGTTTTGGGTATGCGTCCTTTCCAAGAGCGTTCATCAAAAGCAACTGCAACAGGCAAAGCAATTGCTGAAGAGGGGATGAACGCTGACATCAAGTTGTGGATTCGTGGACTTGAAACGTTCGGTGATGAAATCTTTGCAATGGCTGCTGCTTGGAATAAAGATGTCATTCCTGAAGATGTTTCAGTTGATGTCTTTGATGATTTCGCTGTCGGTCTGCACGCTTCAGAAGACGTGAAGGCAATCACACTTTTGCGTGACAAGCGAATGATCACGAACAAGCTTGCTCTTGAAGAGTTGAAAAGGCGTGGTTTGCTTGGTGAAGACGTGAACCCTGAAAACGAAACACAGGCTGTTCTTGATGAAGGTCCTGACTTGCCGACGTTTGGTGATGATGACATTGAAGATGACAATGAAGACGTGAAGCCTGAAGACAAGCCTGAAAAGAAGGACAAAGGCAAAGACAGGCCTGAAGAAAAGAATAAGACTGAATGACTGTCAACGCGAATCTTCAAGACGCTGCAATCAGGCACGCTTTGCTTTTGGAAGGTTTCAAAGCAGGTGAAGTTGCCAAGATTCAGAAGTTTCTGAAGAACGATTTGTTTCCTGATCTTGCTGATACTGTCAGAAGGCGACTATCAAGGATTTCGCTTGCTGGCGGTCTTGATTCTGGTCCCTGGCGAACAAAGCGTTATCAAGACATGCTGTCTTCAATTGATCGAATGATGGGGAATGCTTTCAAAAAGGTGAGTGCTGACAGCGTTGATTCAATGAACAAGTTTGCTTTGTCTGAAGAACGTTTTCAGCGTGCTTCAATTGATCGCGCATTGCCTTTTGAGTCGATAACACGGGCTCCGAGTCCTGCAACGCTGAAGGCGGTCACAACAGCGCGTCCATTTCAGGGGAAGCACTTAAAGGACTGGTGGAAAAACGTTGATCAGCATGGACGGGACATAATCAAGCGACAGCTTTCAATTGGTATTGCTTCAGGTGAAGGGATTGAAACGATTGTGAAGCGGTTGACGGGCAATGCTCGTTCTTCTTTTGGTCCTGGCGCATTCAAGACGATTCAGCGCAACGCAAGAGTTGTCACAAGAACTGCAGTGACTCATGTTTCGAATGCAGCGCGTGAAGCGACATTCAAGGCAAATGAAAGCGTGATCAAGTCGGTCAAGTTTGTTGCAACGCTTGACGCAAGGACAACTGACATTTGTGCTTCAATTGATGGCAGGACGTTTGCAATCAATTCGGGTCCTCGTCCACCTATGCACCATCAATGCAGGTCAACGATTGTTCCAATCACGAAATCGTTGCAGCAGATCGTTGATGAAAGCAAAGGGATCAAAAATAAGGTTGATAAGTCTTCAGAGTCAATCAAATCAACAAGGGCCGAATTGCGCGGTGAAGTCCCTGCAAGTCAAACCTATGGTCCTTGGCTGAAAGGTCAACCTAAAGAAATTCAAGACTTTGCTCTTGGTAAGAAGCGTGCTGATCTCTTCAGGCGTGGTCATGTTGATATTCGCCAATTCACTGATAGGAAGTTTCAGCCTTTGACGTTGCAGGAGCTTGAGCAGGTCGAACGTGACATGCTTAGGCGTGCAAGTGGCAAGAAGGTTGTGAAGAAGAAAACTGCAATCAAGAAGACTGCAAGCAAAATTGAACCAACAGCAAGACAATCTGCAAGATCATTGAGTGGCATTGAAGAAACTGCTGAAGAGGTTCGTGAAAAGCTTTTTGAAACTGCACGTCAACCAATCAAAAAAGATTCATTGATTGGGCGTGAAATATTGAAAGACATTGAAGGTCTCGAATTTCGTATTGCAAAGCTTGAGAAAATCAACATGACTCATGTTTCAATGTATAAGGATGCAGTGAAAAAAGTGAAGCAGTTGAAGGCTTCATTCAGCAAAGGCTTCATTGATGACTTACCAACAGGCTTTGACGTTCAAATAACTTCAGGGCAGCGCAAAGCTGCAATGGAAGCTTTGGGGGTGAAGAACAAAGCAAAAGTGAAGATGGAATTTGCTTCAACAAACAAATTCAAGCGGACAATGCGGAATGATGCAATCGGTGAAATGCGGCAAAGTGAAGCTTGGTTTGGTGACAAGCTTGAAATCCCTGCAAGATTGAATGAAGCAGAAGATTTTCTTTCTTCAGTGATTTCAAAGAAGCTGATTGATGAGGATTTCTTGATTCGCGTTGGTCGATCACTTGATGATAATGGGAACCCTGCAAGTAGAGCCTATGCAAAAGTCGGTTCAATTCATATCAGCAACAAGTCTGCAACAAGGACGATTGTGCATGAATTCACCCACAACGTTGAATTCAAATCATTGACAGAAAAGGCGCGTGATTTTCTCAAGAAGCGTGCCTTGAGGAGTGCAAAGAAGCTTGAAGCTGTTGACGATGACATGATTTTCTTGCTCAAAGAAAAAGCTGATCTTGACAAGCAGCTAAAGAAGCACAAAGCAAGGCTGAAAAAGATTGACAAGGAAATTGAAGCCGCTGGTGGTGAAGCCAAGATGACAGGTCCTCAAAGCACTGAGAGATTGCGTGCAAGACAGGGTGTGAAGAACGTTGAAGAGGAATTGCGTTGGAACAGATCAGGAACAGAATACAGACGATCAGAGTTAAGAGAGCCACGAAAGCTTGGTGATATCTTCCCGAATAAAAATTACAGTGCTGATGAACGTGCTTGGGAAGATGACTTTTTCAGTGCTTACGCTGGAAAAGATTATGGTGAAGCTGCAACAGAGATTCTTTCGATGGGTGCAGAATTTCTTTATTCAAATCCCTATGAATTTGCTCGTGTTGATCCTGAATACTTTGATTTCATTGTGAACATTTTGCGAGGGAATTAGAAATGAAACTTGTGTTCAAAGAAGGCGAATTGAGAATCAGAAACGGTGTTTTTTCAGACAACGTTGACGGTTCACTTGCAGCAAATGCTGAAGTGATTTATGAAGCAATTGAAGGCAATGGTTTCTCTGTTCCTGGTTCTGATCCTGATCCTGATCTTTCAACAATGCAGATTCTGTCTGCTCAATGGGGCGGCAAGCTTGAGGTTCCAAAGAACAGACCTAAACAGATTGCGCCGAAAGATGCTGTCAATTGATTTCTTGACTTTTGCTTGCTTTTTTGCTTATCTGATTGTATGAAGCCTGAAAAGGCAAAGAAAAAGGTCACGAAAACCTGAAAGAGAACTTGAACAAATGGCATTGAAAGCAATTGTTGACGCTGAAGCGTTTGAAGCACTGTCTGAAGATTTTCAGGCAGAATACAAAAAGCAAGCGGACGGTTCTTACCTGCTTGACGTTTCTGAAGCTGGTGGTCTGAAACTTGAGAACGTTTCAGGCTTGCGGTCTGCTCTTGAATCAGAGCGTGAAAACTTCCGCAATGCAAAGAAGCTTGCTGATTCGTTCGGTGACATGTCACCTGCTGAAGTCAAAGCGTTGGTCAAGAAGGCGAAACAGCTTGAAGGCAATGTTTCGGAAACAGAAAAGTTCAAGCAAGCACTTTCTGAGCGGGAAGCACAGATCGTTGCCAAGCATGAAAAAGAATTGAATGCAGAGCGTGATAAAAATGGGATGTTTGAATCACAACTTGAAAAGCATTTGATTGAATCGAAAGCCGTTGCAGCGATCAATGAACATGGTGGGAATGTGAAGCTTCTTTTGCTTCATGTTCGGTCGTCGATGAAAATGGTTCGGAATGATGACGGTGATTTCGTTGCACAGGTTGTCAATGAAAGCGGTGTTCCTCGTATCACTGAGAAATCAGGTTCACAGGATGCAATGGGTATTTCAGAACTGGTTGCTTCAATGAAGACAACTGATGATTTCAGTCGGGCTTTCGCGGGAAGCGGAAACAAGGGAACAGGTTCACATTCTGATGACAACGATAGCAACAGCAATCAGAGCGGTCCCAAAACACGGATTTCGCGTTCTGATCAAGAGGCTATCAACGCAAACTTTGAGGCAATCGCGTCGGGTGACGTGATTGTAGTTGATTAGATAGAAAAGAAGGCTGAAGGCAAGGCGGGATGCTTTGCACACAATACGTTAGACAAATGCGGGATGCTGAGTCAGAAAACGTTTGCCAAAAGTGGTTGACAGATTTTTGATAAGGAGTCCTGAAAAATGGCTAATGACTTAACCAACATCATGCCCAAAATTTTGGCGCGTGGTTTGTCTGCTCTTCGCGAAGTGGTGATCATGCCGCGTCTTGTTAATGGTGACTATTCTTCTGAAGCAAAGAAGAAAGGTTCAACTATTGACGTTCCCCGCTCGGTTGCAGTTGCCACAAGAGCAGTTGCACCTTCAAACGTTCCACCATCAAGCGTTGATCATGACCCTGAATTGGTGCAGATCACGCTTGACAACTGGCAACAGAATGACCCTATTCATCTGCAAGACGATGAATTGGTGCAAGTTGACAAGGATGCTCATTATCTGCCTTTGCAGGTCAGTGAAGCGATCAAGGGACTTGCTAATGATGTCAATCTGGACATCATGGGCAATTACAAAGGCGTTTACGCTGCTGTCGGTACTGCTGGCACAACTCCATTTGCAACAACTGCTGCTGGCGCAATCGACGCAAAAGGCGCGTTGAACAAGATGCTTTGTCCTCGTGGTCAACGTCGGTTGATCCTTGACACAGATGCAGAAGCTAATGCTTTGGCTCTGTCTGTCTTCTCTGATCTTGAGAAAACAGGTGACAAGAATGTGAAGATTGAAGGTGAGATTGGCCGCAAGTACGGTTTCGATTTCTTCTATGAAGATCACGTTTTGACGCATACTGCTGGCAGTATGAGCGGAACAGCAAGCGGTGGTGCTGGCAAGGCAACGCTGAACGGTGCTTTGTCTGCAGGTGCAACAACACTTGCTCTTGATGATGCAACGTCATTGACAGGAACACTTGTTGAAGGTGACTTGATTTCGTTCGCTGGTTTGACCAACAACGGCAAGTCTGGAACACCTCATTTCGTCGTCACTTCAACATTCACTGCTGTTGATCCTGACATGACTGGTGTGACATTCGATCCACCAATTCCTGCAGGTGGCGTTGCTGACAACACTGTTGTCACACTTGAAGATGATCACGTTGTGAATATGGCGTTCCAGCGTGACGCAATTGCGTTTGCAACCCGTCCTTTGATCACGTCAACTGTCGGCATGGCTCTTGGTTCGCAAATCATGTCGATGCAAGATCCCAAGACTGGACTTGTCTTGCGCCTGGAAGTCTCACGCCAGCACAAACAGGTTGCTTGGGAATTTGATATTCTTTGGGGCTCAAAGCTGATTCGTCCTGAATTCGCTTGTCGTATCCTCGGCTAATTGAAACACGTTTTCGTGACTGGAAAGGATGAAACCTTTCCAGTTGCGGACGTTTTCAGTTTTGCCTAATTGAATTGATTCGTCTGCAATTGGGTTTCTGGTTTCATCCTTTCCTCTTTCTACTTTTAAGGTCACGAAAAATATGCCGAAAGTATCACAAGAAAACGTTGTCGGAATAATCAACACTGGTGGCGGCAAGATGTTGGTTTCAAGGGACAAGCTTGACTCCTATTTGGCTGCTGGTTGCACGCTGGCACCTGAAGCGACAAATGACAGCACTGAAGGCGGCAACGCTTCAGGTGGCAATTCTGGCGGTCCTGAAGAGTCTGTTGATGACGGTCTTGAGAAAATGAAGGTTTCTGATCTTCACATTCTTGCTGACGATGAAGATATGGATCTTCCAGAAGGCAAGAAGGCTGATCTGATTGCCTTCATTCGTGCAGAGCGTTTGAAGCGGTCTGATTGACTACCAATTGACTACCAATTGACTGCCAATTGACTGAAAGGTTTCTGATCAAATGACGATCACTGTTGAAGACGGAACAGGTTTGGCTGCTGCTGACTCTTATTTGTCGGTTGCTGCTGCTGACACGTACCATACAAATCACAGTGATTCGTCTGATTGGTCTGGTGCCACAACAGCAGTCAAAGAAAAGGCGTTGCGAATGGCAACGCAATATGTTGACACGGTTTACAAAAGACGCTGGAAAGGGATCAAGCAGCTTGAAACACAAGCACTTGCTTGGCCGCGATGGAAGGTCACTGACTTTGACGGTTTCACTGTCGGTGACGATCACGTCCCTGCTGATCTTGAAGACGCAATTGCTGAACTTGCCTTGCGTGACATCACAGAAACAGGCGGTCTGATTCCTGACATTGATGCACCTGGAACGATCAAATCTGAAAAGGTTGGTCTTGGTCGCGGTGCTATCGTGTCAGAAAAAACCTACGTCGGCGGCAAATCACAAATCAAGAAATTCAGGATCATTGACATGATGCTGAAGGACTTGCTTTCGCCCAAAGGCTATGAGGAGGTCGAAAGAAGATGACTGCTCTTGATCTCACAATTCCTGGCGAAGTCGTCAACCTGCTTGCTGAATTCGGTTCAACAGTGACGATCAAGGCAAGAGCAAAAGGCACTGACTATGATCGCGTGACAAGGCGAAATGTGAGCGTTGAAATCAGCGGTGATGTCAAGGCTTCACCTTTGTTTGAATACAGTCCACGGGACATTGACGGTGACAACGTCAAGAGCGGTGATGCTCAAGCTGTCATGTCTGCAACGCTTCCAACAGGGATCACAGAAGACTTGCTGAACGGTAGTCAGTTTCTGAAAGGTGATATTGGATTCAGGATTGTTGGTGTTGAAAAAGTTGAGTCAGGTGATGACGTTGCTGCATATGTTGTGCAGCTAAGGCGGTGAATCATGACTGACTTCAAAGGCGTCCGAAAATTCAATCGTGAAATGAGGAAATTTGCCAAGAAGCAAATTCCTGAAGTCGTCGCAAGAGCAACTGCACAGATTGTTTTGAACGTCTTGAAGATTGCTGTTGAAAAAACTCCTGTTGATACAGGAAGAGCAAGAGGTGGTTGGCAAGTTTCAATTGGAAGTTTGCCGACTCCCAATAAGCGGAAAGACAAGAATGGCGGTCCTACAATTGCAAGCGGATCTTCAAAAGCTGCTCTTGCTCCACCTTATCAAATCATCTTCATTTCAAACGCTGTTGAATATATTGAAGTCCTTGAAAACGGGCTGTTTCGTCCTGCTGATCCTGGTCCGTCTGATGTTCGTTTCCCAAGTGGTAAAAAGATCCCTGGAAAGACAGGGACAGTGCTTGTGAAAGGCGGTTTCCACGTTCAAGCACCTGAAGGGATGCTTGCAATTGCAACGCAAGCAGCAATTCACAGAGCAAATTTTGAACTAAGGAATATCAAGGTCAGATGACAATCACGACAGATCAGGCAAAGGATAAGATGCAGGAGTCTTTCGGGGACTTCCTTGATTCTATTGATGCTTTGCATTCACCTGTTGATTGGCCTAATGCACCTTTTGACTCTGTTGATCTCGGGGACTTTGCAGGAACACCTGTTGAATGTTGGGCTGCTGTTCGCTTCAACTTTGGTGATCGTTCAAACGCTGCTCTTGGTTCAACTCCACAATATCGAACATTGGGCATTGCAACGGTGATGATTTTCACTGCTTTGAACACTGGTGAAGCAGTGATTGACGGAATTGCTGAATCAATCCGATCAAATTATGAAGGTGGTCGCATTGATTCAGGTAATATAAAAATAAGAAACCCACAGATCACAACAGTCGGTGTTTCTAACGGTTGGTGGCAAGTGAACGTTTCACTTCCTTTTGAGTTTGACAGTCAGTAGTTGAAGAGGAAAAAAAATGACTAAAGCTGACAGTTCATCTGCTGACTTGGCCTATGCAGAAGAGACAACAAGTTACGGTGTTGCCGAAACAGGCAACTA
>Ga0070746_10000664_pt1 | contig 20555 bp, 18 predicted proteins | sample VirMetDEL_Mar_21_FD_77016 | JGI IMG/M metagenome (GOLD analysis project Ga0070746, IMG submission 77016) | Aqueous microbial communities from the Delaware River and Bay under freshwater to marine salinity gradient to study organic matter... | ecosystem: Environmental > Aquatic > Marine >...
CAAGATAGTTTAATAGTATTTACTTCTTCTATTAGAGGAAATGTTGCAAGTGATGTATGTCCATTTACTGTAGCTCATTTATCCCAATCTTTTTATCATAATGGAGAAGCAGGAGATCTACCTCAAGTTGGAGATAGAGTTTATGCTAGTACAGGTAGTAGCTTCCCTCAAAATCGTTTAAAAGATGGATACTATATGGTTGCTTCTTCAAGTATAATGCAAGTTGATGATGGTTTAGTAATTGAAAGAAGACTTTGTACTTCTGAAGAATCAGAAAGTGGAGTAGATGTAGAACCAGCTTTATTAAGATATAATGAAGAAGGAGGTAATACTGCATGTACTTCATCTAATACAACTGTTTATGTAAGTGGATCATTTACTGGAACACTTCATAGTATGTGGGCCAATTCTGCAGGTACAATACGTGCAGCTACTGGATCTTATTCTAATGGTTCGGTTTATAGAGTTTATGTTCATGGTTTTACTGATCAAGAGTATTTACTTAGTAACACCCAATCTTGTTCTAGTGGTGGTGGTGGTACAGTATTAAGTTCATCTTTATTATGTAGTGGTGCGACAGAAACTTTAGCATGTTCATGTACAGGAGATCCTCAAAGAATATATTGGTGGACAGGGGGATCAAATTGGTATAATGCATCAACATTATATAGGACTACAGCATCAGATGGTACTGGCCAAAATGAAGCCCCAGATGCATGGTATAGCGATGGTTTAAGAGTAAATGAATTAGATAATGGTAGTTGGGATAATACATCATTATGTAGTGGAGGAGGACCTATGTAATAGAGAATTTTTTAATATTTATAATAAAATACAATAATAACAAATGGCATTTTTAAGAGGACAAATAGTATCTGGTAGCTCAGTATTTACAGGATCTAATATAATTTCAGGTTCATTAACTATTGAAGCTGATCCCGCTGTTTCAGATTTTTTTATAATTAAATCTGGAAGCACCGAATTATTAAAAGCAAATGAAGATGGAATTATGCAATTTCATGTATTTGAAGATTCATATACTCCCCCAGCTTCTTTAGGTTCAATTTTCTTCCATTCCTCTTCAGCTTATTTGGGATTAGACGATTAACTTATCATATGTATAATAAACAATTTTTTCAAAACTATAATTAACTTAAAAACAAAAACTTAAAATGGCAGAATGGAAAAAGATAGTGGTATCCGGGTCGGCGATATCACAACTAAGCAACGATTCCAATTATTTAGTCGCTGGCGACTCGGTCTCATCATTATCAGGTTCCTTTAGTGGATCATTCGAAGGTGACGGTTCAGGAATAACAGGAATTACAGCCGATACTTTAGGTAATAGCATTGTAGATGGCAATGGTATTGCTGATTTTACTTTTAATGGTTCAGCAGGAGCTACTGTTTCTGTAGAAGCAGATGGATCTACATTATCTGTAGGAGCTTCAGGTGTTAAAGTTGCAGATGCTGGAATTACAGCTACTCAACTTAATGCTTCAGTTGCTGGGGATGGTTTAGCAGGTGGTGCTGGTACAGCATTAAGTGTTACAGTTGATGATTCAACAATTGAAATTGATTCAGATTCGTTAAGAGTTAAATCAACATTTAGTTCATCTCTTGATTCAAGAATAAGTGCTAATGCAAGTGCTATTTCATCAAATGATACAGATATTGCAAACTTAACAGCTGCAACATCTTCTTATGCTACTACAACTTCTCAAACAAATTTATCATCATCATTAGCTGGTAGAATTTCAAACCAAGAAGCATTTAGTTCTTCATTAGATGCTACATTTGCTACAGATGCTGATTTAACTTCACTTTCATCATCATTAGCTGCTAGAGATGCAGTAAATGAAGGCGATATTGATACGTTACAAGCTGTACAAGGTGCTTTAGTTGCTGCAACAGCTTCTTATGCTGCTCAAAGTAGTGTTGATACAAATTCAACTAATATTAGTTCATTACAAGATGTACAAGGTGCTTTAGTTGCTGCAACAGCTTCTTATGCTTCTGCAACTTCAGTAACAAATGCTTCATCTTCATTAGCTGCTAGTATTACTACTAACGCAACTGCTATTTCAGGTAATGATACGGATATTTCAGCATTACAAGGTGTACAAGGTGCTTTAGTTGCTGCAACAGCTTCTTATGCTGCAGCTTCAGAATTAACAAGTGTTTCATCTTCATTAGCTGCTGATAAACAAGATAGCATTAGTGTATCAGATACTTCAGGACAAGGTGGAATTGATTTAACATTCTCTAGTGATACTCTTTCAGGTACAGTAGTAGGATTAGGTCAATCTGATTCACCAACATTCGCTGGCTTATCAGTAACTGGAAATACTACTATTGATGGTAATTTCACAGTAAATGGTACTGCAAGTTACGTTAATACACAAGATTTATTTGTTGAAGATAGATTTATCTTATTAAATTCTGGTTCAGCAAACCCAGATGAAGGGGGTATTGTTATTGACGAAGGCGGAGCTGAAGGTCACGCATATTTCTATGATTCAAACAATGTAAGATTTGGTTTCACATCTTCGTTAGACGCTACAACAACAGGTGGTGCTACTCCAGATGCATTTGCTGCAGCAGTAGTAGACGAAGCTGCTGGTCATAGTGATGTAGCTGAATATCAGAAAAATGGTAACATTAGAGTAACTTCAGGTGGAGATATTTTCATCTATGCTTAATTGATATAATTTTTTAATAAAAGAAGGCGGTTTTTTAACCGCCTTTTTTTTACATATTATATATTTATAATAAAATAATGTTTAATTATATTATGGGGTTAATAGATAAAGCAAAACCAAAAAATCAACAAAATCAACCTATAGAATTTACTTTAGGTACAGATGAAATAAGAATAATTTTAGAAGGAATTCAAAATAGTACTTATAAGGGAAAAGATATAGAAATGATGTATAATTTAGTTTTAAAACTTCAAAATCTCTATCAAAAATCCCTTAATAATAAATAAATATTTAATATTTATAAACATATTATAGGCCTGAACGGAAGTGGGCTCATTTTGAGTTACCAACCATAATAAAAGAATAGATATGCCCAATTGGAAAAAATTAATAGTTAGTGGTTCTGACGCAAGTTTAAATAGTCTACAATTAACAGGATTATCTAATATCAATGATGATACTGTAATAGTAATAGATTCATCAGGAAATTTAGGAACAAAAGAAGCAGCAGCTTCTTCAGGTACATCAGGTACATCAGGTAACTCAGGTACAAGTGGTGTTTCAGGTACATCAGGTTCATCTGGTTCATCTGGTTCATCAGGATCCTCAGGTTCAAGTGGTAGCTCGGGCAGTTCAGGTACTTCAGGTGTAAATGGTACAAGTGGTGTTAATGGTACTTCTGGTTCAAGTGGCTCAAGTGGAACAAGTGGTGCAAATGGTACTTCTGGTTCATCAGGTACTAGTGGTATAGCTAATATTTTAAATAATTCAAATAATAGAGTTACAACTGCAACAGGAAACTCAGGTGAATTAAATGGAGAAGCCAATTTAACATTTGATGGAGATGTTTTAACTGTTGGTACTAAATTATCTGTAGGTACTTCCATTATAAACACAGGTACTTTATCATCCGTAGCAGGTGGTACTGGAAATAAGGCTTATGGAGTATGTAGTTTCATAGGAGGAGGAAAAGATAATAATGTAAACGCCGGCTCAGTTACAGGTGCAATCGCAGGAGGTAATGGTAATTTTATTTCTGGCAGCACTTCTGCTTTTGTAGGTGGTGGATATCAAGACAAAGTTTGTGCAAACTATGGAGCTATTGCTGGAGGATTTTATAATCTAGTTCAAAGTGGGGGTACTTATGGTGGGATACTATCAGGTAGATCAAATCAAGTATGTAGTAATGCTTCAGCTATACTTGGTGGATGTTCTAATATTGTTTCACATGATAAATCTTTCATAATTGGTTCTAATTTAACATCAAATGCTGCATGTACAACATTTGTTAACAATCTAAACATATCAGGATCTTTAGTAGATTCAGCAGGTAATACAGGTTCAGGAGGCCAATTTTTAACTTCAAATGGTGCTACCATAGCATGGGCTAGTGGTGGTGCAGATGGTTCTTCAGGTACATCAGGTGTAAACGGTAATAATGGAAACAATGGTACATCTGGAACTTCTGGAGTTAATGGTAATAACGGGAATAATGGAAATAACGGTACATCTGGTACTTCAGGTGTAAACGGAAATAATGGTAATAATGGAAATGATGGAACATCAGGTTCATCTGGTTCATCTGGTTCATCAGGTTCATCAGGAACATCAGGTGTAAATGGTAACAATGGTACTTCAGGTACTTCAGGATCAAGTGGAGTATCAGATAAATATAGAACAACTTCTACAACAAGTTTCACATTAGGTAATAGTGGAACTATAACTGTTGGTACTGGTTTAGCATACTCACCAGCACAATCTATTATTATAGTAAAAGATACAAGCAATTTCCAAGAAAGTGAAATTGTAACTTATAATAGTGGTACAGGAGCTTTAGCTTTTGCTGCCCCAACAAGAACAGTAGGTTCAGGTACATACACATCTTGGACAGTTAACTTAGATGGTGCTTCAGGTGGAGATGGTTCTTCAGGTACATCAGGTGTAAATGGTAACAATGGTAATAATGGTACTTCAGGTTCATCAGGTTCATCAGGATCTTCAGGTGTAAACGGAAATAACGGAAATAATGGTACCTCAGGAACATCAGGTGTAAATGGTAACAATGGAAACAACGGAAACAATGGTACTTCTGGAACTTCAGGTGTAAACGGAAATAACGGAAACAATGGAAACAATGGTACCTCAGGAATAAATGGAAACAATGGTACTTCAGGTTCATCAGGTTCATCAGGTTCATCAGGTGTAAACGGAAATAATGGTAACAATGGAAATGATGGAAATAATGGTACCTCAGGTTCATCAGGTTCATCAGGTGTAAATGGTAATAACGGAAACAACGGTAATGATGGTACATCAGGAGTTAATGGTAACAATGGAAATGATGGAAATGATGGTACATCAGGTGTAAATGGAAATAATGGAACTTCTGGTGTTAACGGAAACAATGGTACATCAGGAGTAAGTGGTACTTCCGGTGTAAATGGAAATAACGGAAATAATGGTACATCAGGTGTAAATGGAAACAATGGTAACAATGGTACTTCTGGTGTAAATGGTAATAACGGAAACAATGGTACATCAGGTACAAGTGGTTTACTTTCTTTAAGTGGAACAACTACAGGTGGAGTAATCACTTATGATGGTTCAGGAGGAGGAGTTGTTGAATCCAGCTTCATATATGATGGAGCAAGAGGAATCAACTTTGGGGGAGATGGATTATTATATGCATGTGATATTGTAAGAGGTGGTGGTTTAACAAATACAATGACTTTATTAGGAGCGAATCATTGTGTTCAAAAATCCCCTAATTATAGTGTTATAGTAGGTGGATATAGCCACTGTAATGTTGGTGCTTGTTGGTCATTTATTGGAGGTGGTACATCTAATGATTTAATTGCTTCAACCGGCGGTAAAAATAACCATAGTGTTATTGTAGGTGGGTGTTTAAACATAATTAACCAAACTGGAGATGCTGCAGGTTGTAGTTCAATTGTAGGAGGAAAACAAAACTGTATTACAAATGGATGTGAAAATATTATTGGAGGTGGTAGAAATAATGAAATACACCAAAGTTGTTGGGCCTTTGTAGGAGGTGGAGAAAACAACTGTATTAGTCAATGTAGTACATATTCCAGTATTATAGGTGGAAAAAATAATGATATTTGTAATGCAGGATGCTATTCAAGTATCTTAGGAGGAATTAATAATACTTTAAATGGTCACGATTGTGCCTTTATAATTGGGCAAAATATAACTTCCACTGCTGGAAATTATGTCTTTATGAATAATGCCTGTATTTCAGGTGTAACTAGAACAGCCTTTTTAGTAGAAACATCTGCTAAAAAACATAAAGAATGTATTTTACCACTTGAAAGTCAAGTTGAAAATGTTAAAAAATTAGAGCCTGTATCATTTACTTGGAAAGAAGATAAAAGAGAAGATGTAGGACTTATAGCTGAAGAAGTTGAAAAAGTATTACCTAAAATGGTTTCCTATGAAGATAATGGAGAACTACATGGTGTTAAATACTCTAAACTAACAGCAGTATTAATAAAAGCATTCCAAGAACAACAACAACAAATTGAGGAATTAAAAGAAGAATTAAATAAACTAAAAAATAAATAATGGCAGTATTACAAGCAACAACAATATCAGGATCCATGTTATTAACGGGTTCATTGCAAAGAGTTAATCACTCTGTGGCTATTGATGGTAGTTACACTGCGAGTATAGATTTATCAGAAAGTGATAATTTTGTATTCAATGCCTCAGGTAGTTATGCTTTTGAATTTGTAGCTCCTACTTCTAGTATAGGGCAATCCGGTACCATTATCATTAATAATACCGCAGCTACAAATCCAGGATCTTTACCTTCTAATGCAAAAACCCCAGATGGAGCTTCTATCATATTTGTAACATCAAGTGCTACAGTTAATTTATTATCTTATTACGTAGCAGATAATGATAAAGTTTTAGTCAATTATATAGGTAACTTTGCATAAGAAGAGTAAATGAAAAATCTAGGATTAGGAAAAATACCAAAGTGGAACACAAGTACCACAACTTCAGTTACAACAGTAACTAATTTCCAAACACAAAGTAGTTGGAACACAACAGTGACTACAAGTACTTCATGGACTACTTCTACTAGTACTACAACATCAACTACTACAACGTTTCAAACTTCCCAATCCACTACTACAACTTTTTCAACAAGCAAAAGTACAACAACAACTTTTAATACAACTATAAGTACTTCTAAATCTACAGCTTCAAGTTGGAACACAACCAGAAGTACTACAACATCTTGGACAACAAGTCAAAGTACAACAACAACATTTAGTACTAGTCAAAGCACTACTACAACCTTTAATACAAGTTGGAATACAACAAAAACAACAAGCACTAGCTGGAATACAACTAAAAGTACTACTACTACTTTTAATACAACTAAAAGTACAACAACAACTTTTAATACAACTATAAGTACTTCCCGTAATACAACTACAAGCTGGAATACATCAAGATCAACAACTACAACTTGGAGTACAAATAAGTCAACAACTACTACATTTAGTACAAGTTCATCGACTACAACAAGTTGGGTTACAACTTGGAATACAACAAGAATTACTACTACAACATTTAGTACAAGCAAAAATACAACTACTACGTTTAGCACAAGTCAAAGTACAACAACTACTTTCACTACAACGTGGTCAACTAGTAAATCCACTACTACAAGTTGGAATACAACTAAAACCACTTTAACAAGTTGGACTACTAGTAGTTCAACAACAACTACATTTAATACAAGTTGGAATACAACTAAAACAACAAGTACAAGTTGGAATACATCTAAGAATACAACTACTACTTTTAGTACAAGTAGAAGTACAACTACTACATTTAATACAAGTTCAAGTACAACCAAATCAACAACTACTACTTGGTCAACAAGTAAAAATACAACAACAACATTTAGTACAAGTAAAAATACAACAACAACATTTAGTACAAGTAAAAATACAACTACTACTTATACTACAAATTGGAATACAACTAGATCAACAACAACTACTTGGCAAACTAGTAAAAGCACTACAACAACATTTGTAACCCAACAATCTACAACCACAGTATATACTACAACGTGGACAACAAGTAGAAGTACAGGTCACACAACAGGTTATACTACCAGTAAAAACACAACTACTACTTTTAGTACTTATAAAACAACAACAAAATCAACAACTACTACTTGGTCAACTAGTAAAACTACAACTACAACTTGGTCAACTAGTAGAAATACAACAACAACCTTTTCAACTAGTAGGTCTACAACAACAAGTTATACTACAACTTGGAATACATCAAAATCCACTACCACAGTTTTTAACACAAATGTTACAACATATTTTAATACATCTAAAAATACTACTACAACATATACTACTAATTTTAATACATCTAAAAGCACTAGTAAAAGTACTACAACTACTTGGTCAACCAGTAAACTCACAGTAACATCTAGATCAACTAGTGGTACAAAATCAACTTCCCGATCAACACAAACAGTTGCAGGAACAATGGGAAGCGGAAATTATACTACTTTTTGGAGTACTACTGTTCTAACTTCAAGAAGCACAACTGGTGATTGTATAGTACGTGGTCAAAATGTAGCAGTTAATACTAATGAAGCTACATTAGTAGAAATGTTAGAAAGTGGAAGTAATATATTAGAATTAGATACCCCATTTAATGTTGATAATACTGCTTCATTACATGCTATGTCTACTACAGTTGTAGATTCTGGAGGGTTATCAATGGGTAATGTAGCAGGAATAAGACACGTATCAGCATCAGGTATTGTTGATATAAACAGTGGTTCACTATTAGTAACACAAGACCATGCTCAAATATTTAAAAGAAGTGGATCATGGATTGCTAGAAGAGCTGAAGAAATTAGAATTGGAGACTATTTATTAGGGATAGATGGTGAGGAAATTGAAGTAACAAGTGTTATTGTTGATGATGTAACACCATATGAAGTAGTAAAAATAGATACTGAACCAATGGATGTATTTTGGGTTAATGGATTATTAACACATAACTTCAAACTTCAAACCTTTGAATAAAATTAGATAAGATATGCCTACTACGTATTGGAATACAGCCAAAAACACTAGCAGAACTACCTATGGGGGTGGCCAATTGCTTCTAACTTCATGGAATACTACTACTTCATGGGGTACTAATGGGACTTGGACTTGTTATTGGAATACTAATACAACATTTAATACTTCTAAATCAACTACTACAACATATAATACTACTTTTGGAACAAGCAAAAGTACTTCTAAATCAACAAGTACTAGTTGGCAAACAAGTAGAAATACAACTAAATCTACAACTAGATCTACAACAACAACTTTTGCAACATCCAGAGGCACCAGTAAATCCACTACTACAAGTTGGAATACAAGTAAAAGTACTACAACAACTTTTAACACAAGTAAATCCACTACAACAACTTTTAACACAAGTCAAAGTACAACAACAACATATAATACGCATTGGAACACAACTAGAAGTACTTCAACATCATATACTACTAACTTTGTTACTAATTATAATACAAGCTGGAATACTTCTAGTTCTACAAGTAAAAATACAAGTACTACGTGGAATACAACTAGATTAACTACAACAACTTTTAATACAAGTTCAAGTACAACCACTACATTTTTAACTGGACAATCAACAACTAAAACAACAAGTACAAGTTGGAATACAACTAAAACAACAAGTACAAGTTGGAATACAACTAAAACAACTTTAACAACTTTTAATACAAGTCAAAGTACAACTACTACTTTCACTACAACGTGGTCAACTAGTAAATCCACTACTACAAGTTGGAATACAACTAAAACCACATTAACAACATTTAGTACAAGCCAAAGCACAACAACAACATTTAGCACTACAGTAAGTACTACTCGTAGTACAACTACAAGTTGGACTACTTCTAAAAATACAACAACAACATTTAGTACTAGTCAAAGTACTACAACAACCTTTAACACAAGTAAAAGTACTACTAGGTCAACTACTACAAGTTGGAATACTAGTAAAACCACTTTAACTACTTTTAATACTAGTAATAGTACTACTACAACATTCAGTACAACTCGAACTACTACTGCTTTAACTACTACAAGTTGGAACACAACTAGAAGTACTACTACAACATTTAATACTTCTCAATCAACAACAACAACATTTAGTACTAGTTCAAGTACAACTACTACTTTTAATACAACTTGGTCAACTAGTAAAACTACAACTACAACTTGGTCAACTAGTAAATCAACTACTACTACGTTTAGCACAAGTCAAAATACTACTACTACATTTAGTACTACAGTAAGTACTACTCGTAGTACAACTACAAGTTGGAACACAACCAGAAGTACTACAACATCTTGGACAACAAGTCAAAGTACAACAACAACATTTAGTACAACTAAAAACACTACTACAACATTTAATACAACTTGGAATACAACTCGTTCCACAACTACTACATTTAATACAAGTAAATCAACAACAACAACTTGGAATACAACTAAATCTACAGTTACAACATGGACTACATATTGGAGTACTACTCGTAATACAACAACAACTTGGATTACAGAACGTTATACAGGTACAGGACAAAATACAATTACTATTGCTAATACAGATGTAGCTAGAGGGTGGTATTCAACTATAGTAGATAGAACTCGAAGAAATACTTCTAAATCTAAAGTTGGGGATGTTGGATATCAAAGAAATACATCAAAAAGTAAATGGAGTAAAGGAGAATGGAATAGATACAAAAATAGAGCAGCTGCAAATACAGCACCTGGAGAAGGATAAAAAATATTTGGCCTACTAAAAAATTATTATTATATTGGTTACTACTAAAAAGTTATTTTATATATGGAAATGTTTAATAAAAAAGTTCTAAAAGAAAGAATTGGTTCATTAAAGAAAAACACAAATCTTAGAGACTTAGAAGATGTTGAAGGGTATGTAATTCGTAAATGTAAAGAATTAGATATCGAACACAGTTATGATGTATTAGCAGAAGAAATGCCCTATTTTAAAACTATGGGATATACCGAACATGCAGGTAATTTTTATCTTCAACCTTTAAATCTTAAAATTAGATTAGAAGCTATTACAGACGCTTGGTATGATACTGATGATTATCCTATTATAGATTTTGCTTCTCATATGGCTCAAAGAGTTAAAGATAAAACTGCAAATAAATATCAAAATAGAGAAGATGACTTTGAAAGGTATAGAGAAGTAGACCATTTAGTAGTACTCCCAGGTTCTAATAAACTTAAAGGAAATACATGTTTAAATAAATTAAGATATTTAAAAAATAAATATGGTGATAATCTTTATTTTAAACCTCATCCTATTACAACCCATGCTATTGTTGGTGAATTAAAAGACTTATTAGGAGCAGATTGTATTCTTCCAAGAGATATAGATTTATACCACTTTTTAAATAAAGCTAAAAAAGTTTACTCTTCTCATTGGAGTGAATCAGTTATTAATTCTATAGCTTTAGGTAAACCAGTAGAAGCAATTGATGTTTATAATGATATACATCAATCATCTTTTTATGCTCTTAATACACAAGCATTTGCTCACCAAAAACAGGGTAAAAAATGGATTAATAAAACATTTTCTTCCCCAAAATCCGGTGTAATTAACCCCTATATTGATGAAAACTGGAAAGATAAAGTAGATAAATATTTTGATTATATTACTGAAAAAAGAGATTATTATAAATTTTGGTTTATAGATCAAAAATTAAAAAAAGAATTACAAAAAGAAGGTAAGCTCTAAAATGAAGTTATGTTTAATAACCAATTATGTTAATAAAGGGTATATTGAAGAAACTTTAATTTTAAACCAATTAATTGATACTTTAAAGTTATCCCCTAAGGATATTATTGAATTTAAAGATGAAAATCAAGTTCATAATGTAAACCAAAATTACACCCATTCAATAGTTCTTATTAATTCAGAAATTACTAGTTACCAATTCATTAAAAATTTCCTGTCAGAACTATTAATTCCAAAAATATTTGTTATTGATACTATTCCTGAAGTAGAAAAATTATTTAATACAGAATTTGTAGAAAGATACAGTATTGAAAAAGATTTTGTATTTTCAACTTTAAAACCTAATGAATGGGATGAGCTATATTATTATGCAGATGCTTTTGTTTTTTATAATAATATTGATTTAAATGAATTTTCTAAATATTATAAAACTCACCCAAAAATATCTTATATTATTCCCCCTTCATTAGGTAATAAAGAGGAAATTATATTGAAATCCGAAAATATTATTAAAAATAAAAATATAGGGTATAATGGTACTCCATCTTATTCTAAAGGTATATTCAATTTAAGAGCCAGCAATGAATTTACTCAAAAATGTAACATTTCTATTTATGGGTCACAGGGTAAAAACCCATTAAAAAATGAACAACTTGTTAATTATTTAACCCAAAACTATGATAGTATAAATTTTAAAGGTAAATTAAAAAAATATAAAGAATTTTATTTAAATACTTTTTTATATTTTGATTGTTCTTTATATAATTCTTTTAATTATTTTATGTATTTAAGTTTAATTAATGGAGTAATTCCTATTATAAGTAAAAATACATCTTCATCTGAATATTTACCTAATTATCCTTTTACTACTGAATATGGTGATTTAAATTCTATAAATAATATCATAAATAAAATATATAATACTCCTGTTATTCATTTAAAAGATATTTTGGAAACTACTATTGTTTCCCTTTCATCTTTAAATCATGAATCAAATAAAAATTTATATGTAAAATTAATCCAAAACCATTTATCATGAATTTAAAACATTCTACATTAGGGTTTGATAAAATTTATGTTATAAATTTAAAACGTAGATTGGATAGGAAATTATCTTTAATTGAAAAATATCCTGATTTAGATTTTACTTTTATAGAAGCAATAGATGGTAAAGAATTAAAAATTCAAGATTTAATAAATGATAAAAAATTAAATACTTCATTTTTTGATCCCCATGGTATGGTTACAATGGGGGTTTTTGCTTGTGGTTTGTCTCATAAAAAAGCTTGGGACCAAGCATTAAAAGATGGAGTAGAAAATGCCTTATTTTTAGAAGATGATATATTTTTATATGATGAATGTGTAGTAAAAGATAAATTTACAGATAAGTATAAAGACATTTTACAAGAAATCCAATCTTATAATTGGGATTTACTTCATTTAGGAAAAAAAAGATTACATAATATTGGGATGGATATAGGAAAATATCTTACATTACCTAGATTTAATAACAATTATGAAGGAGCTCATGCTTATGTAGCCCATAAAAAAATGATTAAAACCCTATCTGATAATTACTTGCCAATAAAATTTGCTGCTGATGTTTATTTAGAACAATATGTAAATACCCATAATGTACTTACTTTAAAAGAAAGTTTAATTCAACAAGTAAATGATTTAATACTAAACCAGAATGCAGATTCAGATACTTATTATAACGATTATAGAAAAAGTGATGGTGATGTAGCTTTATCTTTTGATGAACAAGGAAAAGTATATAACCATAAATTAGTTAAATATTTAAAACATCCTAAAGATATCATAGATAGATATGTAGAATTAGTTTTTGATTTACCTAAATTTGGTATACAAAAATTTAACCCTGGAGGTTCTAAAATTAATAATAACTTTTTTGGTATAAGTGATTTATTAAATTTTATCTCAACCAAATTAAATGAAAATGAAGAACATAGAATGTTAGAAATAAATCCTCATACTGGAGAAAATACTTTTTTCTTTGGATGTAGTAATATTTTTTCTTACATTTATTGTATACAAAAATTCCAAGGCAAGGATAAATTTAATATAGATAATAATTTAACATGGAAAGATATATCCTCAGCTTTTAATAATAATACTTATTTTTTTAAAAATAAAATAGGAATAATAAAAAATAATATAAAAGACCAAAATTTATCATTTGTATATTATAATTTAAGAAATCATGATTTATCAAATTTAAAATCTAATTTAACATTATATTCTACTAATACTAAATTGATAGGTGGTTCTAACTATAGTATTGGAAAAGAAACAATTAATGAAGTATTTAGTGATAAAGACATAAAAGTATTTAAAGATAATAGTTGGTTAGCGTTGATTAAGTAAAAAATTATATATTTATAATAAAATAAAATAATGGAACATATTTGGAAAATTAATGATTTATCTAGAACCATCAGTGATGGTGTAGTAACCACAGTAGAATTTGGTCTTTTTTCATCAGTTGGAACTGATCCTAAATTTGAAACTAGAAAGTTTGGTACAATTGAAATTACAGGCTCTCCAAGTGATCCAGGATTTGTTGCTTATGATGACCTTACTGAAGAAATTGTCTTAGGATGGGTTAATGATAACATTGATGAAGTAGCTTGGGAAGTTGAATTATCTTCTTCTTTAGCAGAAACAGTATCAAATTACTCGGCTCCTACACACGAAGAGGGATTACCTTGGTAATTTAATTAAAAAAAGTTATGAACATAATATTTCAAGTCGATGGGGGGCTTGGAAAAAGCATTGCCTCCACCGCTGTTATAGCAGCAATCAAAAACCACTATAAAAAGTCTAAAATTATAGTAGTAACTGCTTATCCGGATGTTTTTTTAAATAATCCTAATGTCCATAAAACTTATTACTCTAATCAAACTAATGGGTTTTATACAAAATATATTAAAGGTAAGGATTGTAAAGTATTTGCTTGTGAACCTTATACTCATAATAATTTTTTATTAAGTAATGAACATTTATTTAGAACTTGGTGTAAGTTGTGTGGTGTTCCTTATAAAGGAGAAAAACCCGAATTTTATTTAACCCAAGCAGAATTAGATTATTTCACCCCATTTTATTCCTCAGAAAAACCTATATTTGTATTTCAAAGTAATGGAGGCCCTGAAGGTCAAGGTTATCAATATTCTTGGACTAGAGATATTCCAACATCAACAATGACTGATATAATTAATCATTATAAAAATGATTATACCCTGATTCATATTAGAAGAAAAGATCAATTTCAATATGAAAATACTCTTTCAGCTTTAGATGGATATAGGAGCATAGCTGTATTATTAGCACTCTCTAGCAAAAGATTACTTATAGATTCATTTGCTCAACATTTAGCTGCAGCTTTAAATCTTACTTCTGTAGTATGTTGGTCAACAACAGACCCAAAAGTTTTTGGTTATAAAACCCATACTAATATTTTAGCAAATAAATTCACTAAAAGCCCCCATTTAGACCAAGCAATATACCAACCTTTTAATTTGTATCAAGACATACATACTTTGCCTTATAACAATATAAATGAAATATTTGATTCTAGTAAAATTATTGAGGCACTAGGAAAATAATATTTATTATTAAATCTTACATATGAGTTGGACCTATAAAACACATAAAATAGGAGACATTACTCAATTTCCAGAAAATACATTTGGTTTTGTTTACATAGTTACCCATATTCCTTCAGGTAAAGCCTATATTGGGAAAAAAGTATTGTTCCATAATAAAAAACAAAAAATTGGAAAACGAGAATTAGAAAAACTATCAGGAGTAGTAGGACGTCGTCCTGCTTATAAATTAGTAGTTAAAGAATCTGATTGGCTTAATTATTATGGATCTCAAAAAGAAATTAAACAATTATTACTTGAAGGTAAAAAAGAGGAGTTTCAACGTACCATTTTAAAAATGTGCCCTGATAAAAAATCATTAACCTATTTTGAAGTAAAATACCAAATGATATACCAGGTATTAGAAAAACCAAATGAATTTTTTAATGACAATATTTTAGGTAAATTTTATACAAGAGATTTAGCAAACATTAAGTTTGAAGATTTTGTGGAAGAGCATAAATAGTTTTATATATTGGGGTTATGGGTCAAATGGATGAAAACTACTTAATTTATAAGAAGTTGTCAGAGATATATAACTTATTAGAAGAAATATATCCTTGGGCTTCTCCTTATTTAATATTTAATTATAATCAACTCCCTGAACGTTTATTTCATTATGATTTGAGGCATAAAGCGAGTTGGAAAGCAGGGATGGTATTTTTAAATAATATTGATAAATTTACCATTGAAAAACCTAAATTAATGGATCCTTCTTTATTATCTGAAAATTTCAAATTTAATTTTATAATACCTAATTTAAATAAATTATCAAAAGATGATATAAAATCTTTTTCTCCTATTCAAATTGTTACCTGGAAAGGGAAAACAAAAAGAATTTTAGATGGAATGCATAGATTATATATTGCTAAAGAATTAAAAGAACCTATTATGTGTGTAGAATATAAATCACACAGTTATAATAATCATCCTAATAATGTTAAAATTAAAAAAATAGCAAAGGAGATTAAAAACATTACTGGATAAATGGTAAATCAATTATTAGTTACATTAGTAAATTCTGTATTAGGTTCAGGTAAAGCAACGGCTAGAAATAATTATGCTTATCACTGTCCCTTTTGTCACCACCATAAACCAAAACTAGAAGTTAATTTAACAGAAAATCGTGAAGGTAAAAATCCTTGGCACTGTTGGGCTTGTAATGTTAGAGGAACTACTATATATAATTTATTTAAACAGCTTAAAGTAGAAGCTGGAAAATACACAGAACTTAAATCATTAGTAAAAACTTCAAAATCAATAAAAGAAACACAAGTTGTTAATAGTATATCATTACCTAATGAATATATTGGCCTATATAACGTTAATACTAACGATATCATGGCTAGGCACGCGTTAGCATACTTAAAAAAAAGAAACATTGGTAAATACGATATTCTAAAGTACAATATAGGTTATTGTAAAGAAGGTTTATATAAAAATATGATTATAATTCCAACATATAATAAAGATGGAAACATAAACTATTTTACAGCCCGTTCATTTGAAAAAGACCCGTATATAAAATATCGTAACCCCTCAGTAAGTAGAGATATAATTCCAAACGAACATTTAATTAATTGGAATATACCAATTGTAATATGTGAAGGGTTATTTGATGCTATTGCCATTAAACGAAATGCCATACCCTTATTAGGAAAAAATATTCAAAGTAGCTTAATGAAAAAAATAGTTACTTCTATAGTAGATAAAATTTATATAGCATTAGATAGGGATGCTATGAAACAAGCTTTACGTTTTTGCGAAAATTTAATGGCAGAAGGTAAAGAAGTCTATCTTGTTGATTTACAAGATAAGGATCCAAGTGAAATGGGTTTTAAGAATTTCACTAAATTAATTCAAAACACAGTTCCATTAACCTACTATAATTTAATGGAAAGAAAACTAGCTTTATGATCAAAAAATCATATGATAGAATATTAGAGATCTCAGATGATCACAAACAAATAACACTTCCAGATTCTCGTTATTATAGACGTAATGGAGAGTATTATCCTTCTGTAACTTATGTTTTAAATTCTTACCCTAAAGGTAAACATTTTCAAGATTGGTTAAAAAAGGTTGGATATAGTGCTGATTGGATTGTTAAAAAAGCATCTGAAGAAGGTACAGCAGTACACGAATTAATAGAAGAATATTTCGAAGGTAAAGAAATGAATTTCTTAAATGAGTATGGTAATCCAAAAATGAATCCTGAAATATGGAAAATGTTTTTAAGATTTGTTGATTTTTGGGAAACCTATAAACCAACATTAGTTGAAACAGAAACCCACTTATTTTCAGACGAATTAAAAGTAGCGGGTACAGTAGATTGTATTTGTGAAATTGATGGGGAATTATGGGTTATTGACTTTAAAACATCAAATCACTTACAAACTACATATGATTTACAAGGTGCGGTTTATGGTAAATGCTATGAAGAATGTTTTGGTAAAAAAGTAGATAGAATAGGTGTATTATGGTTAAAATCTAAATCTAGAGGAGTTGATAAATCTGGTGCTAGATTAAAAGGTAAAAATTGGGAAATATATGAATCACCTAGAACCCAAGAAGAAAACTTAGAAATATTTGGATCAGTTAAAAAATTATTTGATTTAGAAAACCCAAAACATAAACCAGCTACTACTTCTTTTCAAACTACTGTTAAGAGAACCGTGTAAAAATTTGGTTACCTGAAATAATCTTCGTATATTTACAAAGTAAATAATAATAATAAAGGTTATGTCAATAAGTAAAAAAATCAAAGAATTAAAAAAAGAAGGAGATAAATTTATTTTTACCTATAATGGTAAAGATTATGAATTCTATTTACACTCAGTTTCAGAAAATTATGGACCCAGTTTTTCAATTCATGAAGCTAATAGTTTTATGGGTAGATCAATGAATGTTGATAAAGTTACTAAACAATATATTACATTATATGATTATAATTTATTTTCAATTAGATCAACATATAAAATCCCAATTAATAAGATAGAAATGTGTTAATATTTATAATAAACTTATTTTTATGATTAAACTTTACGACTTACTTAAGGAAAATGCCCAAAACCCTAAAGCTATTATATTAGCAGGGGCACCTGGGGCTGGCAAAGGGTATGTTTTAAGTGGTTTAGACTTAGGTAATTTAAAGATAATGAATATTGATAATATTTTTATTGATAAACTTAAACAAGCTAATGTTAGTTTAGATTTAAAAAATGCCACACCTGAAGAAAGAAGTGAACAAGCTAAGGCAATGGCTGCAGCTAATAAAGAATTTAAAGGTGAATTGCAAAATATAATTACTGGTAAAGAATCATTTGTTTTAGATGGTACCGCTGCCTCAGTCAAACAAACAGTAACTTTAAAAGACCAATTAGAAGAAGCAGGATATGAAATATTAATGCTTTATGTTTATACTGATTTAGAAAGATCACTTAAACAAAACCAAGATAGATTTGAAAAATCAGGTGGTGAAGATAGAAGTTTAGCACCTGCTATTGTAATGCGTACTTGGTTATCAGTAACTAAAAATTGGGCACCATATAAAGAAATGTTTGGTAATAATTTTGTTTCTGTAGCTAATACATTAGAAGATGAAAAGTTAAAAGATGTGGAGGATGTAATTAAAAAATATTTAGACCCATTCAAACCCACAGGAACTAAACCTAAATCGGCATCTCAACAAGCTAGAAGTGATAAACAAAAAGCTGAAACAAATACCCAAATCCAAGCCTTATTAAGTGATGATGGGGCTAAGGAAATTATCGATGGTTCTGTATCTAAAGAAGAAGCACAATCTAAAATTAAACAATTTTTATCTTAATGAGTTTAGTAAATGAATTAATAAAAGGGTTATTACCTGAAGAAGAAAACAAACAAACCACAGCAGTATATGCTGGGGGGTTTAAACCTCCTACTTCTGGTCATTTTGAAGTAGTTAAGGAAGCTCTTGAGGAAAACCCAGAAATAGATGAATTTATTATTTTTGTAGGTAGTAAAGAAAGAAATGGTATTACCCAAGCAGAATCAGTTTTAATTTGGGAAATTTATAATAATTATCTTCCACTTAAAGTTAAAATAGTACCTACTTCTAAACCCCCAATTCAAGCTGTTTATAATTTTTCTAAGGATCATCCTACAAGAGAAGTATTATGGGTTATAGGTGCTAGAGAAGGTAATGAAGAAGATTTTAAAGATATTACTTCAAGAACTAAGTCAATTTCAAATTACCCAAATTTAGAATTACGTACTATTATTACAGCAGGAGGAGTATCAGGCACTGCTGCTAGAAATGCTGCTAAAGTCTCATTTGAAAAATTTAAAAAATTTGCTCCTGATGTTTTATCTGATGATGAAAAATATGAAGTATATGAATTAGTATCAGGTAAAGTAGCTGAAGGTAGAAAAAAGAAAAAGTTAAATGAAAATTTTATTCCTGGTAAAGTAATAATTTATCCTGATTTCCAAGGAGTAGATATAGATACCAATATCAAAGGTAAAAGACAAGATTTAAATGTAGATGATAGTATAGGAAATGAACCCAATAAAGATTATAAGTACTTTACAACTGAAAAAAAGAAGTATGTAGAAGATATGGTAAAAAATGCTTCTGGAGATGGATGGCAAAGTTTTGATCCTATAGTAGCAATACCCCACCCTCTTTTAAATGGTAAGTATTTAGTTATAGATGGTAACCATAGATTAGGGGCCTTTATTATAGGAAAATTACCTAAAATTAAAGCATTAGTACTATCAGAAGACCAAATTCTTCTTGCAGTACCAGGATCAAAATGGGATGAAAATAATCTTCCTGAAACTATACCTTTAAAAGATTCAAAAAATAAAGTTAATTTTAGAGATTATTTTTCTACTAAACCTTTAAAAGTACCAACAACTACTAATATGAATGAAGCTATAGATTCAACTAAATTTGATTTTAGACCTTATATAGCATCTCTTACTCAACATATGGCTGATAATGGTTTAAAATTAGAACCATTACCTCAAATTCAATTAATTCATGATGATTATGAAAATGGAGAAGATATTTTTGGTAAAACAGCTTATTATGCTCCTCAAACAAATATAATAGTACTTTTTACTTATGGTAGGCACCCTAAAGATATTTTACGATCTTACGCTCATGAATTGATTCATGTCCATCAAAATATGGAAGATAGATTAAAAACTATCAATACTACTGATGTAAATGAAGATGATTATTTAGAACAATTAGAAAGAGAAGCATATGAAACTGGTAATATAATGTTTAGAAGCTGGACAGATTCTCTTACAGGTAATAAATTAG